>Ga0247765_1000292_pt1 | contig 40526 bp, 27 predicted proteins | sample UWRJL106311C6_FD_179949 | JGI IMG/M metagenome (GOLD analysis project Ga0247765, IMG submission 179949) | Plant litter microbial communities from Arlington Agricultural Research Station in Wisconsin, United States - UWRJ-L106-311C-6 | ecosystem: Environmental > Terrestrial > Plant litter >... | reverse complement strand
ATCTCACTGCACGACAAGACACGACATGGATAACACGGCATATGTATAGATGGCGTCATGTCGGCCAAACGGCCCATGTATAGAAAGACCAGGAACCGGAGGAGGAACTGCCATCCTGCAGGAATAGAGGAGGATCAAACATGTGTTCCTGCCCGGCCACGACATGACGGGAACCCGGATCTCGTCGGCTATCCTTCTGAAATGGTATGCGCGCGTATAAGTAGTCATCGTAACTAACTGATTGTGTGGTCGTAGCTGATTTTGGCGGGTATTCGCTCCTTGCATCTATATTCGAGTCTTATGCCCCATATGGGTACATATCTATACCCGTTGAATACACGTAAGATACCACGCGCGCAAAGAGTAGAAGAGATAATACGACACAAATTTGTAGTCACGGCTTGCGTGGAAATAGATACAAAGGCATTGCTGCATGTTGTCAGGTTTCAGAGACAACTATCTTGTGCCCACGCCACTGCTCGACTCCATGTCTGCGAACAATCTAGATAAGGTATTCTGCATGGTCAATAGCAATGGTGAATCCTTTCGTCCCCGATCAGTGTTACGCCCCCTTTGCATGCGCCGTTGCATACCCATTGCATATCACCTGTTTGGTAGATATCCCAATGTAGTTGGTCAAAGCATTCCCTCCTGACACCTTCTGTCCCTCAAAGGTTTCTCAGCATTTCCACGTTATCCAGCGAAGCCTCGGCCTTTACGCTCTCCCAGATACCGTCAATCTTCTTGGCTGCCTTGTCGCTCAGGGGTCCCTTCTTGATTCCTGCCATGGTCTCTCGGAACTGCTCCTGATTTCTCGCTCCGATAATGACGGCATCACCAAGTGCAGCATCAAGTTTGGAGTGGTAAACGATCCAGCGATAGGCAAGCTCGGCTTTGGTGATGCCCTCCTCCTTAGCAATCTCCTCCCAGACACCGAGCGCCTCCACGAAGCTGGGTCGGTTGTACATGCCGTTGTAGATTTGGGCGAGCGCGCCGGCCTTGCCGAAACGCCCTTCGGGGTCGGTCAACTCGGCCTTGGACTTGGAGAGGAATCCACCAGCAATGGGGCTGTAAGCGTAAAAGGCAATGTTGTGCTTGCGAAGAGTCGGGAAGATCTCGGTCTCGGTTCGGCGAGCCACGGCCGAGTAGTTGCCCTGATAGACCGAGGGAACAACCCAGTTGTTCTCCTTGGATACCTTGACCACTTCCTCGACATCGTCGGCCGAAAAGTTGGAGAGACCCAAACGCTTGAAAGCGCCTTGTTTGTACAGCTCGTTCACACCGCTCAGCGTATCCTTGAACGACACGCGATGGTCGGGGCAATGCAGGTAGTAGACATCAAGCTAGACCCAACACAAGAGTCAGACGTCGAGCTCCGAGTGGAAGGGGACAATACACATACCGAGTCAGTCTTGAGGTTGGCCAAGCTCTTCTTTCCGGACGCGATAACCACATCTTTGGTGCTGACCGGCCCGCCAAAGCCCGTGGATGACTTGGTGTCGATGACAAACTTGGAAGCCGCGCCGGCCTGCCCCAAAAGTTCCTCCGATGCGCCGTAAGCTTCGGCCGTGTCGATGACCGAGATGCCATGCTCCTCGATGGTGGGGAACCAGGCGGCAACGTCATCGGACGAATACCCCGCCATCCACATGGCACCACCAAAGATGATGGGAATTCCGTTGGTAGTCGCCATTGCGTCGTTGCTGCACGAGATTGAAGTGGTAGAGGATCCGATCGGTGGGTATCAATGTTCAATAATCCCAGGCTGCGAAGCTTGAATGGGGAGGTGAAGAGTTGCGAAGCTAGGTACCCTCTGTGAAGATTGATGGGGGGGGGAAGAAGGGTCAGCGGGTTGGAAGGTTGGTCCGAGATCGCAGCAGGATGGGCCGTAATCGCGCTTCCAGTCCAGAGAGAGGGGGAGATGTGTGTTGGAGGTGTGGTGTGCGCAATCGTGCGTGGTTGCAGGTGTTGACGAGGAGGGGCATTAAATCCCGGCAAGATTCCTCCAAACAGGAAGGCACCCTCTGACCAATCAAGCAAACATGGTGGCTTGTAGATCGGAAGGCTGCGGGGCTGCGGGGCCGCGGGCACCCTTGCGGACGTTTAGTCAGATGTATCCATCCCTCGGGACACCCCCTCCCCCGCAAGCACGTGGCTGCGCGATAGGCAAGTGGCCGAATACTAGCTAATTAGATTGTTGCGTTGGTTGGCTCTTCTTGCCGTTGGACTCATCATTGCCGTAGCGCTTACTCTGGTGTACCTTGGGGTAAGAACTTCGGCGCGTTTTGCGTGCGCGACACTGCGTTCGTCCAACCAGTCGTCTTGTGTGCGAGAATGGTAATGTAACGCGCACTGAATTTGCTACTGCGCAGCCAGAAAGTGAGTTCCGCAATACCATCGGTGTGTTTCGAGTCACTCCGGCACTCAAGGGGGGGTGTATCCCAAGTGGCACGCTTTAGTAATCATCAGTTATTCATCTAGATTTCCGATCCGATCAAGCACCTCCGCCCACCCCGCACTTGCGGCAGCGCTTTCCTAAACGGGATGTCAGCCAGATTCCCATGTGTGACAGCGCCCGCAGCACGTCAGGGTTAGGGCTAATTTCCGCAGCGATTGGAAATGCCATGGCTCGGCAATCTAAATTTCCCATCCTGAGGCGTTAAAATTCCCCTTCCAGTCCTGCCCCGGCCGGGAAGCCCGACTCCCCGAACCGAACCTCCTCCGACCAGACAGACCCCTTGATTGGGTTGTTATCCGTCACCGCTTGCACCTCTACCAGTCGCGTTTGCAGCTATTTGCACGCGCAGTTTACTGATTGTGGTTGTTACTGCGCATTGCACAATCATGGCTAACGCGTGGTTTGCGTGCGGCTTCGTCCCGCACCTCCACGTGTTTATTAACGCCACGGCAGGGGTGGTGGACCCACTTAGCACTCCTGGCCGAATTTGTCAGGAACAAACATCACATTGACCACCATCCGTACCTTCCCCAATCGTTTCGAGATGCCGCCGCACCTGCATCGTTTGGTTGCTCCTGGCATCAAGCTTCGAGCAGGGGGCCCTTCAACACCTAATGCGTGCGTTGTCGTGCCTTATCTCAACCGTGGGGGTGTCAGGTCGGTGGGTTGTGATGGGAAACATGGCACATCTCGGTGTCCGTGGATGACTTCGCATTAGCAATCCAGAATAGAGTGTCGTGCCCACACACGTATGTTTCATGTTTGCGGGGAAGGCGGTTTCTCTGGGCAGTCTGGGGAGTAACATCTTGCGCCTGTACCTGGGTGACAAACCTGTCGTGCTTCTACGCCTTTTCAATGTTGTCAAGAGGTAATTATCCACACTGCTACTATAACTTCATTTTTTGTTCCTGTCTACTCAACCTCTTGCAATGAAAAAGGAAAGTCTAGGTGGCCGAGGTGTTGATGCGGCGCATTGTTGAGCCTCCTGCCAGACTTGATCGCTCGGCGAGGCAGATTCTCCGAGCGGCGATCGAATTTTCCCGAGTCGACACGTCAACTCCAGCATCTTACTCAATAAATCCACGCCCAATGCCATCTCCCTGCCGTCTCCGAGTTATTCCGCCGTCTTACTGCCGGATCAACATTGGCAATTGAAGAGCGTTTGTAACCGTGAGAGCGGTGGTATCAGGGACATGTATCGATGCTTGGAACCTCTGAACGGCAAAACTCCGATCAGATCAACGAGGTTACATTGACAGCACCACGATGATGGACTTCAATACCAACGGGACGGCCGACACCGCCACTACGGCACCTGGGTACAGTGGAGCAACGCGGTCTTAATGGGAAACCCGGTCCCCGGGAATATCGTGTAACCCAGGGTCTCTCTTGGCGAGGGCGCACGTAGGGTAGCCACCTGTCACCCAGCGGGATGGTTAAAGATAAATAAGCAATATGACGGAGGGTCTGTTGGGACAAAGCAAGCGGAGAACATACCCACACACCTGGTGTGGCCCCGACCGATGCGGTGGGTTTCGTCAGCAGGTTTACACTGTCAAAATACGTATGGAATCCGACACCGGCTGCCTTACGCGTCTAGGGGGCTTTTAATGACATTTCATGTAAATACCAATTAACATATCATTTCTCTCGGTGGCGATTGATGCGCACATGTCATTTTCGGAATTCGGAACTGACAAATTCGACGTCGCGGTCAAGTAACTGGGATGACGTGGCGCTGCAAGAGAAAGACGTGCCAGATTGTTGCTCCGAACACACTATTTGACACACAAAGTTAGACGTCACTGATTGATATCTCCGCTATTTCCATGTCAAGGCTACATACGTCATGAACCAAACCCAAGGCAATTCCCTAGGCTGGCCCTAAGCCTTGCGTGAACAGCTGTGTAATGGTGATGGTGTTTTTTTTTTTTTTTTGGTTTATTCGCCTGTATTTGTCGTGCAAGCCGACTTTTTGGATATTCTTGCTCCTCACGAGGCAACTACTAATACCCGTATAATCTGAGAACTCACAAAGGGTGTATTTGTATCTCATGAGAGCTTGTCGCACTAGCCACTACATTACCGTAATGTACCGGAATGACGTGGAAAACTTCGTTCGTGCCAAGTTTAAGCAAGAAGACGTGGGGAAGAACGGCGACAAAACTGATACAGGAAACATACTGCATAGTTCGCTGGACGTGCATGACGGCAAACCACGCCTTCATCGCGAGCGTTGCTGGGCTTTGCTGGGAACGCCTCACTGGGCCAAATAAAAGTCAGGTACTTTTAAACGCTATGTTAAAGCCAAAAAAAAAAAAACGTTAAAAAGTTGCTGTGAAGTCATACCCACCTGTCTACCACCTACGTACCTAGGTGTGGGGTTGATAAAAAAAAGAACTTTGGACATACCGCGGATTGAACGCGGGACCGTCTGTAAGTGCGATGGCAACCGAGGCATTGCAAAACAGAAATCATACCACTAGACCACATGCCCTGAACTATGTTGTCCTGTGTGGATTCGCGAATCAAAGATCCAGTCTCTGCGAGTTTTGGAAGGTTTCATTCAATTTCTCGCATATTGCGTTTTAATAATAGACTTCTCGGGGCAGGCGAGTTGCTAGGTTGCACTATCGATCCATTCTATAATAAGAGGGATAACAATCTTGCAAGGTCATGTCCTTTTTCGTCTCCACAGTTTGGTGTCAAAATGGAAAGACAGCACAGCATGACCTGCAATGGAGAATCCAGCACGTGTAACGCATTTCAATGTCTTGTCAAGGAATCGGACCTGATGCCGTTGTCTTTTGGAGGGCTGTTTCACCTTGGCCAATCACGTAGTCGTAGTATAAGATAGAAGAGATAGAGAGAGAGAGAGAAATAGTCTTTTTTCTCGATTCCTTCTTAAAACTCTATCAACCGAATCTCCTCCTCACTACGGAGATAACCACCGTCTATTAACCCACCCACCCACCGCATCCTCAGGTACTAACTAAATATTACCCCTTCCCTCTACTTCTCACATAACCTTCCCCGTCCATCCAAGTAAAACTCATCAAACCCTACCGCAAAGTGACCATACATGACTCCCCACTTATCATATTTCTTTTTAATTTCCAACAACCTTTCATAATTCCCTCCATACATGGTCCCCTTCCAATCGCCCTTATAGAGCGGATCCATTTCATTCAAGTATACCCCCGATCCGGGCGTAGCTTTTTCCATTGCTGGAAAATACTCATTAACGAGTTTATATTTTGCTTCAAGCGATCCTGAAGGATCTTTGAAATCCCATGGTCGATTCGGATTACAGTACGCAATCGCTTCGCGCCATGCCGGGTGGACTGAATTCGGCGGATGCGAGGGGCGGATTTTAGTGTTATTGCTTTCGGCAGTATTAATGATGGAGCAGCCGACAAACCAGGTTCCATCTTGAGTTATCTCTCGGAAAACAGACATGAGTTCCGCATTTGCGGTGCGGTTGAGCACCGTCGCGCGGGGAATAAGTCGGCTGGAAATCACGGGGTAGTTGGGACAGAGATGGCCGTACGGTAAGTTTCCGTAGGATTTCTCCAGGTTGGCCACGTAGTTGCGCGATTGGTAGGTGGTGAGGTTATATGTGAGGTTTCGCGAGGTGAGTTCCGGGAGGTAAGTTGAGAGGAGCGAATTAATGGCGGATACCGGTTGGTCCGGGAGGATAAAGTCAAAGACGTACAGGGTCGCGTTGGTTACCAGGAATTGTACGTTATTGGGCGTGTCTTTGACAAAAGAGGGCGCTGTGTTGAACCAGATGGCTATGGCTTCCCAAAACGCCGTGTTGTTGGTGTTGTCGATGATGAGCGCTCCACCAGCGACAGGTCCATCGGGAAAAGCCCGGACTGTCATGCTGAGGACAATACCGTATGTGCCTCCACCGCCGCCGGCAAGCGCCCAGTAGAGATCCTCGTTTTGTTTTGGGGTCGCAGTGAGATATTGTCCGGATGGGGTGACGACCTCCCATTCGAGGACCTGGTCAGGGGCCAGACCGTATGCCGTGGTCAGCTGGGAATGGCCAACACCCTGGGTGTAACCACCAGCCATGCCGGTGAGACCACATTCGGGAGCGACAATGCGGTAGCCAGCAGCCGAGACAGCCTGATATGCCTCTCCGGCAATGACACCGGGGCCAAGCTTGACGGCGGGACCCGAATACCAGCTGCTCTTGTACGTTTTGATGATTTCAATCTTTTTGAGGTTGAACATCCAGAGAGCGAGCGAACCGGAGCCGGTAGATTTGCCCATGTAACTAAACCATTCTTGTCAGAATTTTTACCTCTACATCTAGTGCAAGGGTAAGACATACTCAATACCGGTACTTCGCACAACCAGTCTAATATTGTTGTCCTTGGCGAAACGCAGCCCAGCCTGGACATCAGCCTCCCCGCTCACCTTGATGGAATAAACGGGGCGATCACCTAGCTCGCATGGCTGTTCCCGGGGTGTGAACGGAGAGCAGGTGAGATTCTGGTAGTAGGGGTTCATGATCTCTCCCGGGGTGGGTTGTCTATCCCGTTAGCTGTCTGAAGGCAAACATATTCGATGGTTGAGAGACTTACAGAGTTTGCGCCCCCGCATTCATGATCGCCCCTCCTAGATCCGCACATTTCTTCTCGTCAAATGCACCAAAGACACCTGCTGTATGACAAACATGGCCCAGGGGCACTGTCGCCACCAATCGTCCGCCAACCGTCGAGTTCAGCTTCTGCCATTCTTTGGTCCCTGGCCAACCCGCGTCTCCGGGAATGTTTCTGCACCTGTTGGCACCTCCGGGTTTAGGCTTGGGGCTAGGGCCGGCGACGACAATCGTCGCGGCTGACAACAGTCCGAGCAGGAAGCGGGCCAGCATAGTGACGGTCAAACTGATCGTCATGACAAATCCGATACCAGGGAACAACCGGAAAAGAATTGATGGTTGCGGAGGGTGTTACCAAGCAAGTTAATGCGATGATAACTGCTGCTTATCTAATAAGTGGATGATCTAGATTGGGGACCGAAGGCCGTTCACCGAAGACTGCACCGAAGATTGCACTCAACTAAAGATTGCTCCACCCGAAGACCCGTACCACCGACCGAAAGACTGCATTACCAACGAGACGGGTCGGGCTGTAAACCCTCCGCCTCATTCGGAAATACAAATCACCGGCCTCATCCGACATCAAATTAAATTATCGGGGTGTTAAACTTCCCCATTCGGTTGTATTGTCAACAGGAAAGCTGACGGGATATGGACCAATCACGAGTCCGTCAGCCCCATCGGTGTTCCGCCGATTACCGGGCCCTTGAGTTTCACGCCTTATTCGCCGGGGAGAGAAAAAAAAAATGTCGGTGATAAAACCGCCGAGATTAATACCCGATGCCAAGACTCTCACTCTGTTACGCCAACAATGGGTTATGCAGGACTGTTTGGTATTACCTCTGTGAGAATGAAGAGCACCTCTTTAGGTAAAAGTTAATTGAACTTGTGCAGTCAGAGCCTGAGCAGAGTTGGCTGTGCGCATCTGTGGTTGTGTGACTTTGTTCGGTCTAGGTTTTGCAAAGTTGGGAAATTTAGGGATATCAACGGGGAAACTGGCAATGAAGAAAAAGAGTTGAATGTTTTGACATAACTAAATATATTGCATTTATCCAGAAGGGGAATGAGAAGGATATACTCAGGAAATATTTACTCAAGGCCGAAATTTCTTTTCGTGTTGATGCGTTAACTTAACAATAGATTGCCATCACTATCAATATTGGTTCTAATTTGTCAAGTTTTCACCCCATCTTGCACGCTATACCTCAGCAACCAGACCGAGACCGATAACGTCAACACTGACAAACAATACTGTCCCAGCCCCGTCCCTCCCTGGACATCGCCCGCCCACACCGACCAGGTAACCGTCAACACTGTAACCCCCCCCAACACCACTCCCGCTACCCACGAAACCATGCCCCAGTTAATACCCTCTATAATATAGAATCCCCATCCACTGGGAACGTTGTACCGATCATGTTGTCGCGCATCCCAACGTAGTGGACCCCACAATTTCTTGGGAAGCATCTCTACCGCCATATCACCAAAATGATCTCCCGGATCCAGGAATCCATGCATGAATATATCTGGGGGGAGAGGTAACTTTCCTATTTGGGGAGGACAGGGGGAGAATGCATATTCCTGATTTAGAACTTCTTTTCGAGAAGGGATCGAGTTAACCTCATATGCTCCGACACATTCTCCGGATTTTTGGAGAAATAATAATTGGAAGTTGATGTAATGCATCGTTTTGGGTGTTAAAAATGGATTCCAATTCTTGTTTCTTCGAATAGCGGAATACGCAGTGCGTAGGGCGTGAAACATTTCTCCTCCACAGGAAATGTTGGTCACGTTAACGTTTGTGAGCTTTCTCTGAGGAATTCCATGTGGCCCGGTAGTGTTGACGCAGAGGAGCATGAACTTTTTTGTTCCGGCGGGGAGGAACGGTTCTGGCTGTGGTTGGGTGAGTTCATGTTCTTCGTCGGAAGGTATCGGGGGTGGAGATTGAGGAGGTGAGGTTTGGGAGGTGTTGGTTTCACTTGTAGAAGAGCCGTCGGTTGTGCGGCTAGATGATGTACTGCTGATGCTTGAACTCTCAGACACAAGCGTGCTGGCGTTTGGACCGGCAGCTTGTCTGGCAAAGGCGGCGACGGCGTCCTTTTGTGATTCCGGGACTTGGATTCGTAGGATTTTGCCGCATCTCTGTTGAATATCAGCCAGAATTCGTGCGTGATGAGACGGAAATTTCTGTGAGAGACATCTCTGCTCCGGCTTACACATATCCATGAGACACGGACCTGTCCAGGAGGCACCCTCTTCTGCCACAGCCAGGATGCCCTGTTCCAGAAACCATTGTACAAGATCGTTGGCCGAATCGATAACAAAACGGACTTGTTCCCTTCAGTAGCCCTCGTGCCCTTGGTGCTGGGGTGCGAAAGTGATGTGTAGATGACAGAGAAAATATCCGCCGCGGCCGACACAAGCAACGCAACGGCCATCAACAGTCCATAACCCGGGTAGTCATTGTGAGCGGCCCCCGCTAACCGAGTGGGTTTCCCCAGAAGAAAGGCTCTGAAATCTTCAAGCGCGTAAAGTATAAGAAGCAAGGCGCATTGGAATACAATATAAAGCATAACCAGCTGCCAGCCAGAGAGTTCTGGAGACTCAGGGTGTTGGGCGTCTTTGGTGGTGATAACTTCTGGAGTTTCCAAAATCGTCGTTGGCCTCTTTTTGGTGGTGTCCTCCATCCCGGTGTTCGCGTCGAGACTTTCTTGGGTCACCTTTTCAGTGCGCTCAGTGGCCCCAATGCCTGGATCGCCCACGATGGAAGGCTGTTCATCCTCGCCCTCCAGGTTCAGCCACACCCTTAGTGAAGAGCAGAGGTTGGAAAAAGCTGTTGAAGAAACCAAAAAATTTCCGACGTTGCTTAGTGTCTGGAGTGAGCTGTCCTCTAGGTCATGGTCATGATCCGACCAATCGTCTGGGCTAGAGTCGTCGACATCCTTGATCTGCTTGAGGTAAGCACTCAGAGCCTTTGCCCCATGCTTTTCCCTTGTATTGCCTGCGTCTTTGTTTTCTGTGTCCTCGTTGTTGAGGATGCTTTCCTTGATCTCTATGGACACTCGCAAAGCAGCGGACCGAATGAAACGCGCCGCCTGGGTCTCCAAAGAAGTAGTCGCCTCGGCCCTCAGAGCCCGACCATAGCGTAGTAAAAAACGTCGGAAATTCCTGTGGAATCTCTCAGGGCCGACTTTGGAAATGGCAACCCCATACAACGGTCTCAGGCCCTCGTTGGTCAACAGGAGTATTTTGAGTTCGTCGATTGCACTGACGTTGATGGCCATAGGGACGGAACTTTGCGAGGACGCCACGGAATACCCTTCAGACAGGATACTCTCGACATCAGACTCATCAGTGCTGGGATACATGGCCCTAGGAGAGCATTGACCGATCTCCTCGTCAAAGTTGATCATGCCTGAATATTCGTAATAAGGAAGCTCCCTCGATAGCGCCTCAACGCTTGGGTCGTCCTCGCTTGAATCTGGTTCATCTAACTCGAGTACACCCGGCGGGGGGTCCTGAAACTGAAGGCTGCGGCGGTCGTTGACTCGCCTGTAAATGCTGCGGGGGGGCCGATTCGTCGACGGTTTGAACGTAGAAAAAAATGGTTTGTTGATAAGCTCAAGGTCGCCCTCACTTCCGATATCCTCCTCCTCCATATCGCTAATCGTCCTCTTCCCGATACTGCCCGAGGACACTCTCATTCGTTTCTTGCGTTTCATCTCTCGGACTTTCATGAGAAACTGCTCAGACTCTTCATCATTCGATGTATTACCCGAATCCGAGTCCGAGATTTCGAAAAGGTTGCGTTTCGTACTGGCAAGAAACTCTGGCTCTAACTTAGTAGTAGATGGCCCAGATTTCGACTTGCTTCTGTCCGATTCTGCATCCTCAACTGCGGTCGGACGGATAACGTTGGCCCGTCCATCCTCATCACTGCCTGTGAAATCGCTGAGTTCTTCAACAATAAATCCCGCCGGCGCGCTTATCCTGTCAGCAGAATTAGCACCCCTGACATTTGCCGCCGGCCCCGCCTGAGTTGTCTCTTGAATTCCAAATTGTTGTTCAAACAACGGCGCAGTAGCGAAATCTTCCGGTTCCGATTCCGTCTCGGATTCGGCTTCTGTATCGCTCGGTTCCGAAGCTTCGGAACTTGAAGTGCGCGGCGACAGTTGCCCGGGTCGCTGTAGCTGCCACGGACGTCCGCCCGGATTCGAGGCCGCTTCGACAAAACTGTCAAAAGTATTCGACCGGAGAGGGCCTTGCCAAGCGTGAACTTGAGGCTGGGGAGATGCTGGTGTGCTCGTCTCGCTCCCCTTTTGACGTTTCAATTTTGAACTTTTAAGCGCAATCGTCGCTGGATCCATGGCTGCGAACCAGTGTGACACTCGGTAGTAGTTGCAGAGAAAAGTTGCAGCCTGCCGAGATTTTTTGATGTCCAGAAGAACCCTTCGGGTGATCCGCCTTGGTGTCTGCCTACCCCGCCCTGGAGATGCGGTCAACCACTTACAGCTGCAGTTGCTCATGCATGGAAGTTTAAGTGTGAGCGGGACAGCGAAGCTTAATTTCCGTTTTCGACTAGTACGCATTACAATCCAACCCCTAAATGATTGCTCGCGTAGTCCTCACAACTTCTGTAGCCTAAGTCCAACCTGCCCCGGGCATCCTTTTCTATTTTTAAGGAGTTGATGATGGAAACTTGAGTCCTTGATGAGGCCTTCAGGCTAGCCGTGGTGCAAATGGTCCGAGATATCGGTAGCGTGGGGGGCGAGAAAATTTGATAATCATGGAAATCTATTGTCGAGTCGAGGAACTATTCTAAAGACCAGGAACAAAGGAAAAATGTAATATTGCCACCCAGAACGCCAACATGTGCCTCCGAGCAATGCCACACCAATGATCAATCTTGCAATGAAAACTCAAGAAATCCAGCCTAGCTCAAAACTTGTAGGAAAAGGGGAGCAAACTAAGCCAAGATCAACCAATCCACCAAACGCCTGTAGGAAAAATCATCTCCTCGACTCCAAAACTTCCTTCCCATCTCCCACCGTCGCGTCCTGCGCCGCCAACACATAGCTGAAACCCAACCCTTTCAATCTCCCAAACCATTTGAGAACAGGAACCGTCTCCATCTTTTCTTTTCCTTCAACTCTCGCCTCTAAGAACTCCCTCAGCTCGTCCGTATGCACTGCCAACGGGCTCGCATAGTGGTAAAATCCAACCTTGCCCTCATCCCCCTGCTCCCGCATCACCACCTCCACCAGCCTCTCCACCGCCTCGTCGACCTTGACTAGGTCAATCCGGCCCCTCCACACGCCCATGTCAGGAAGGGCTCTTGCCTCGCGCGTCAGCCGCAAGAACTCTTCCATTAGCTCCCCCTTTTCTGTGTCACCACCCTTTTGAACGACGTCGCCATTAGAAACGAATCGATAAACCCGTCCCCTTACACCCAACCCCTGAGCGCTCCTCTCCAAAACCCTCTCTCCTGCCCACTTGCTCGCCGCATACCCGCCGCTTCCATCCGTCGGTGGCACAAACCCCTCCGCGGACTCTTCCGCTTCCTTCCCTTCTGGGAATACACTCGATGTAGAAACAAAGTGAATTCCCATCTTCTTCGGGGTGGCGAGCTTCACCAACTCTTTGAGCGGAGAGACATTGCTTCCGCGGAGGACGTGGTAGCTATCCCAGAAGGAGCGGGACGCACCAAGGTGGATTATGGCGGTGCCCGAGGTGGCGAGGCGCGTGAACTCTGCGGAGGATAAGCCAAATAAGGGTGCGGTGAGGTCCCCGGTGTGGGATACAATCTTGATGAGATGGTCGGATGGAAGGGAGGAGGTTTGCGATTCCAGTTTGGTCGGATTGCGGACGGCAAGGCAGTGGATTTCCGAAATGTCTTCCCGAGAGGTGAGCAACGGGAGGAGGTGTCGGCCTAGGAATCCAGTTGCGCCGGTGAGAAGGATGGTTTTTCCACGGCCAATGGAATTGACGGATAGAATGCCGGAGAGAAACTCGGGAATCGACGGCGGGGCGGTCTCGTTGTCCCAGTTGATGGAGTCGACGGCGCTAGTCTCTTCAACAAGCTGCGCCATTTCTCCTAGAGAGCTCGCGCCGAGTAGCTTGACGAGGGGGATGGCAACGCGGAAGACCCGGCGGATGGTGGCCTGGAGACGGATTACCAAGAGAGAGTTGCCGCCGACGAGGAAGAAGTTGGTGGCCGGGCCGAGATCGAAGCCAAATTTGTCTAGGCTGGAGCCGAGTACCTCCCTCCAAACAGGGACGAGCTGGGTCATTGTCTCTGTCATCTCCACGACAGTTTCCCCTGGTGAAGTGCTGAGCCGTTCGGGCAGCGCCATGTTCTGCACCGCCTTGCGGTCGACCTTGGAGTGGTTGCTCAGCGGGAACCTGTCCAGCGGAATCGCCGCCACGGGCACCATGTACTGCGGAACCGGCAGTCGTCGTAGCAGATCCACCAAAAACCCCTGCTTGTCTGCCATGTCCCGGTGCTGAGGCGCCAACACCACATGGGCCACCAAAAACGGCGAAGCCGACTCCCCTTCCCGCAACGTAACCACCGCCTCCCTCACCACCCCGCCCGACGTCTCCACCAAGTTGCTCTCTATATCAGACAGCTCAATCCTCAAGCCCCGAATCTTCACTTGCGAATCACCCGCCATACGGTTGTGGAACACCATTGCCCCATCACTCTGCAAATGCCCGATATCACCCGTGCGATACATCCTGTTCCAGCCTCTCTCTCTATCCTCCTGTGTAACAAACGGATTCCCCACGAAATGTTTGTCGGTCAACTCCTTGTTGTGCAAATACCCAAGGCTAACGCCCGCCCCACCGATACACACCTCCCCTGGCATGCCCACCGGCACGGGCTTTAGGGTCTTCTGGTCGACGATATAGGTGTAATAATTCGGCAGGGAATAACCGCACGGAATCCGTCCCAGTTCGCCCATCGCGTTTTCGTCAGTGTACGGCATCTCCATCTTGTGAGACGAGATGGAAATCTCCGTTGGTCCGTACGAGTTAAAGAACCGCAGGTCTCGCAGCCCCAGATTGGCGAATTCTTGAGTTACCGTGGTCTGTAGCTGCTCACCTCCGCCAAAGGCAAAGCGCCAGGATGATGCTTCGCGGAGGTTGTGCCCTCCGAACTGCATCCAGAGGAGGTATTCACTGGGGGTGGCTTTGGTGTAGGTGATTTTGTGTTCCTTGATGATGGCGGTTATGCTAAGGGGGTCGCCACGCTGGAAGTCTGGAACAATGTACACCATGCCACCGTTGACGAGACCTGTGTACATCTGGTCCGAAGAATGGTTGAAGGTGAAGGCGCTTTGCTGGAGGACGCGCTCCGCGGTTAGGCCCCAGGTCTTGGTGTAGCCCTCGATTTCGTTGCGGAGGCCAGCGTGGGTAACGCGGATGCCCTTTGGAGTACCGGTAGAGCCGCTGGTGTAGAGGATGGCAGCGGGAGAGTTGGCGTCGGCGACGTTGGGGGCGCGTTGACGGGGGTGCGAGGGCAGACCCGAGACGTTGATGATGCGCGCGTTGGTCGCCTCAAGTTGGGGAGCTGAGTCGACGGTGGTGTTGTCGGCGAGGATGGCGCTGGGTGCACAGTCCTTGGCCACCGCGGCAAGACGGACCATTGGGTTGCGCAGATCCAGGGGTACATAAACAGCGCCAAGATGCATTATGGCGAGCATGGAGCATGGCCAGTCTGCAGAAGGCTGTTGGTAAACCAAAACGCGGGAACCGGGTCCGATGCTGTTGTTATGTAGCGCTTCGCTGATGGCCTCGATGCGCTTGATCATGTCGGAATAGGTGAGAACGTTGCCGAGACCGTCCATGAGGGCGACACGGTCGTGGTTCTGCTTGGCGACTTGGTCGATGCGGTGAGGGAGGGTGGGCGGCCAGTCAGAGACCAGGTTAGGGCCTGACTGTGTTAGCTTGGAAGGCAGGAGGATGGGGAACGCAGAAAAGAATGCAAAAGATGAAAGAAAAAAAACACTCACCACGCCCAACCATCACCGCTCTCTCCAACTGCTTCTCACTGAAAACCGGTGTGTCCTTCAACGCAATCTCCGGGTCTCTCGTCAGCACATCCAACACGTTTAAATATGTCTCCAACAACAACTCTGCCGCCGTCTGGTCGTACAACCCCTTTTGCACCCTGAACATGACCAAAGAGTTCTTGGCATCCCAATCCGTAACATCTAGCGTGATGTCATACGCCGTCCTGCCCGGATGCACATCCCTAAACTCCCATTGTGTGTTTCCCCAGGGATACTTCTCCTGGATGCCTTGGCGATAGTCGAGGAAGGCCTGGAAAAATGGGCTGTGCAGCGACGAGCGGGCAATGTTTAGTTCGGTTAGGAGGACATCGAATGGCAGACGGGATGTGCCTAGGGCGGCGTAGGCGGTCTTGCGGGCCTCGGCAATGGCAGAAGAGAACGGGAGATCGGCTTTGCGACGGAAGCGGAGAGTCAAGAGATTAAGAAAGAAGCCGATGCTCTCCTTGACGTCAGCGTCATTGCGGGCCGCGTCGGCAATGCCAATAGTCAGGTCCGTCGTGTCCTCCCCGGCGAGACTGAAAAGGAGGGTCTGGAAGGCAGCAAGATGGAGGTGGAAAGGGGTGCATCGCTGTGCTCGAGACACGGCACGAATGCGCGCGACAAGTTCGGGCGAAAGAGGAGCGGCCACCTGGAAGGTATCAAAAGTCTTCATAGCCACACGAGAGTTGCTCCGCGCCATGGGCAACAGGGGGAGAACAGGGGGCTGTTCGCCAGCTGGGAAGACAGATCGCCAATAATCCAGCTCCTCTTTCATGTCATTGCCGTCGAGAGCCCGACGTTGAGCAGCTGAGAACTCGGGATATTGGCGAGGCGCGGGACCGAGGGTCTGGCCGTTGTAAGCCTTTTCCAAGTCAGCGAGGAAGACATTGAAGCTGGCACCGTCCATGGCGATGTGATGGTAGTTGATGAGAAGAAAATGGTTCGACGCGTCCAGGGTCAGCAACAGCATGCGCATCAGGTCGCCACGAGCGAGATCAAAGATGTGAGTCCGCAGGTCAGCAAACTCGGCGTCGACATCTTCAGGCGATGAGATCTTTTTCCGCTCAAGTCGGAGTGGCGAGCTGCTGATGACTTTCTGGTAAGCATTGCCGGCATCGGCGTCGTCGGCAACAAAACAGGTGCGCAGCGATTCGTGTCTGTTGGAAACAATTCGAACGGCCCGCTCGAGATCGCCAACCCTCAGGGTTCCGGAGATGCGATACGAGAAGACAATGTTGAAAGTGGTCGGATCGTCGAGAAGCTGACCGAGGAACCAGAAGCGAGACTGAGGGAGAGAAATGCGCTCGCTCTTGAGGAACTGGAGGGCTGGCTTTTCGGGAATTGCCTTGTTGTTCTCCCACTCGGACACATCGGCATCGGATCCGCTGGATGGGGTCACGGTCGTGGTGGAGGCCAAGCTGGTTGTTGACGTGGGCGTGGCCCGGAGCAAGTTGAGCGTGTGTCCCGATGTCGAGCTTGCATACGAATCGGTGCCTGCTTTTCGAATACCGGGAACCGGAATATGCAATGACTCTTGGGAAATATTCCGCTGTGGCGGCTCTTGAGAGATGACCTTCTGAGGTTTGGCCGGAGCCTCTTCGGGGGTAGCAGCAGGTTTAGACTCGGTTGGGGCCAATAACTCCTCGGGCACCTTGTCGAGGACCCACTGGCAAAGCTCAGCGAGGGACGAGCCACCAACAATCTTGAGGACGGGGACATCGACCTTGAGCTCGCGGACAAACCACGAGCGCACCTCAACAGCTACGAGAGAGTCGATGCCCAACTCCAACAGGGGAGCCTCGTGTTCGATCTTGCGGTCGCCGAGTTGAAGAATGACGCGAAGTCGAGCAGCAAATGCATCTGTGCCGTGTTTGTTAGCCTGGTTCTGGAAATCGCAAAATACCGAAAGAGGAAGGAACGAAGAAGGGAAGGGACGAGTCTTACCCTGCAAAATCTCCAACGCCGCCTCTTTTGTCTCTGCAGCTGCCAACTGCTGTCCAACCGGAAGGGAATCCTTCTTGTCCTTGTCGCTGCCCATCGAAACACTGCTCTCCCTGACCATATGGGCAAAGAACGAGTTCGAAAACCACGGCCCCCGCAAGTCTTCATCGTCGCCCACTACTCTCAGCCCCGTCGTAATGACCGGATCCCCCTCTTCATACCCCGCCAACACCGCCTCCGCAAAGATTTGTCGCAAATCTGTCTCCGACACGGGCGGCAGCCCCAACTTCTTCACCAACTGCTCCGTCACTGCCTGCCCCGCCGCCTCAACATACCCTACTCCTGCAACTCGACCTAGGTTGATCGCGCTCCCAGCTAGGCCCTGCGCCCTCCTCTTTCTGACAAGCCCGTCTAAAAATCCGTTTGCCGCCGCGTAGTTGGTCTGTCCCGCATTGCCAAACACCGCGACCGCCGAGCTAAACAGCACAAAGAAATCCAATTCTTGGTCACCAAAAATGGTATCCAAGTTCTGCGACCCCACCACTTTCGGTCCCAACACCCTCCGCATCGTATTGCCAGACATGCCACCGAACAACTGATCGTCAAACAGCGCCGCGCCGTTCGCGACTCCGCCGATGGGAGGGCACGTCTTGCGAATCTCCGCCACCGCGTTCTCCACGCTAGATAGCGACATGACATCCAGCGCCACAACCTTGACGGCTGCGTCGAGATGGCGGAACGATGCAAGCCACTTGGCATCGACAGCAGGACGGCGAGACGCGAGAACCACAGTGCCGGCGCCGTTAGCGATGAGGAACTCGGTGAGGGATTGGCCGATTTGACCAGACAAGCCAACAAGGAGGTAGGATTTGTGGGGCGAGAACAGGGTCGGGAAAGTGATTGGGGTGATGGATGTAGATACAGACCCGGAAACGGGCCAGGAGATGATGCTGGTGGGGTGGGATACCCCCTTGGCTAGCGATGGAATGGACGGGAGGGGGGTGATGTGGTGGGTTGGCGCGTGGTTGGGGGAAGGACAGTGGACGACGCCGGTGCCGGACAGTGCGTCGACAAGGCGGTCGAGAAGGGCTTGGCGGTCGGTGGTGAGTGAGGGGGAGGCTTCACGGCGGAAGAGGGTGGTTGGGTCGACGCGGATGCAGCCGAGGGGGAGGAGGGTTTGGCCGAGACGGGCACCGAGGGAGGTGGAGGTGAGATCGAGAAAGTGGGTGGGCATCACCCGGCGGACGAGTTTGCGTAGGGAGTACTCGGAAGTGTTGTCGGCGAGGGCGATCCAGGATTTCCCAAACTCGGTCCGGACCTGGGTGTTGCAGGTAAAGGTGACGTGGACGTTTCTGGAGCCAGCACGCCAAGTGAGTGCGGCGGCGAGAGATACGTCCTCGGCTGAGCAATGCACTATGGCCCTGCTGTGGGCTGGGAGCTGCTGCAGCAGAGACTCGGCAACCAACTCACCCGCCACTGTCGCTGCCAAAATATCGCTGTCGAGGTCTTCTGCGTCGTCCCTGGCCACGGTGAACGAAACCACCCCAGGTGTCTGAAGCGAGTTGCTTGTCGAAAGCAACACTTGCCAGGTTCCATCCAGGCTGCTCTTCCCGACACCCAAAAACAAAAACGCATCAGCCGCAACGCGCAGAGCGTGCAGACTCGAGCTGTGGATCCTGACGGGCTGTCCGTCCTGGCGACCCGTAACCAGCCTCTGCAGCGCCAACTCATCTGAACCCTCCCTCGCGAGCACCGCAAGATTGCTCTTTCCATTCAAAGCCACCTCCCTCGTCATTGATCGCCGCGACGAGTTCAGCCGCTCGTTCCGCTCCTCATCGGGCATCAGCCTCGGAATGAGCACCTTACCTCTCCCATCAACATACACCTCGGGCTCCCTCGACCACAAGAAATCCGCACCCCGGTGCGCCCCATCTGCCAAAGCCGACGGCGGCGCTTCCCACTCGTCCAAGGCCACTTGCTGTAAGATATATTCCACCAATACTCTCGCTTCCCCGTCCCCATCTCTTTCTGTGGAAGGGTCCAAATCCACCTCGCCAAAGTTCACATGGCGCGCCTCCTGCCTAATCGATCTTCCGAACCCAACACTCGCCATCTGGAACGGCTCACCTTTCCTCGCACCGCGGGTGACCCAAATGACGTGCTTCGCGAGATCGAGCATGCGCTTCAGTCCATCCATCGTCTCATCGTTCATGTCCTTGAACACTGGCTCTTCGAGATCGACCAGGTTGATGAACGTGCTCATCGGACTCAACCCGCGCGATTCAGCCTCTGTAGGAAGTCCTTCAAGGACTGTCGCCGTTCCACAGAACGGACGGAGGTATTCGACGACGTGTTCTGCCAAACGCGCGGTCTCTAGCGAAGCGCTGCCAAGGATGATGAGGGATTGGATTTGCACTGGCGGTGTGGGGAGCGGGGCAGACAGGGGGCGGCGGAGGAAGGAGATGAGCGGCGAGATGGATTGGGTGAGCAGAATAGACCAAGGAGAGAGTGAAGAGGGCAAGAGGGTGTCGATTCCGCTGAAAGAAGATTTGCGGAGGAGGGAGTGCCAGTCGCCTGGTGTGGGTGACGAAAAGGAAGAGGAGAGGAGCGTGGAGATGAGGCGGTGGTGCAGCGGTGCGGGATGGGCGGTATCCTGGACGAGGAGGAAGCCTCCGGGACGGACAAGCTGACGAAGGTTATCGAGCGTTGTCTGGAGAGACACATTGGTTGCAAGGAGGACACCGCTGGATGCGACAACAATGTCAAATGAGTTAGGGGCAAAGTCTTGCTCGGTGGGTGGCGCGGTCATGTCCAACGCCCTGGGGGCGACCTTGGGTCCGTATGACTTGAAGAAAGCATCGTCGGCGGGGAAGGTGCCAGCTAGGGTGGCATACGTGAAGGATGAGAATTTGTCGCCAATGCTGTTAAAGATAACCCGGGATGCGGCCCCGCCGCTCTTGTCGCTGGCCACCTCGAGGATGGTCGCATGGGGGTAACGATGCGCCACTTGGCGAAGCATACCGCCGAGAAGGGTGTGTGACGCAGAAACCCCGAGTCCGCTCGCATACCAAGACGCAAGTAAATCTGTCGACACGATGCTGTCGACAGCAACATCCCCGTGCAGAATGCCAGACAGGTTCTGTCCCAGAGACGAAAGAACCTGAACGTCGACCGACTCTTGGTATCGGCCAATCAGTGAGTCAATCTCCTCTGAGTCCCCGGCCCAGTCTTGACTCAAGCTAGCATGCTTCCCCTTCGTCGCTGAGAGCGCCGTATCCAGCCAGTTCAAGAATTCTCGTCCCCAGCCCTGGGGTCTGACGCCCGCAATCTCGGACTTGCACTTTTGAAGATAGTAGCAGGTGATGCGTTCGCACGCCTCCGCCACCTCCTCATCCGTGTTCGACGGTCTGTCAGAGCTGACCAGAGTCCCATCCGGCGATGAAACATCTATCTTGACGTTCGTAAACATAACACGATCATCCGCCTTTGTCGCCGGCGCCAGAGGTCTGAGAACCAACTCCTCGACTTGGAGCATGGCATACTCGGCACCCTCGTCAAGAATGTCGATATCCGCCGAGAAACCGGATGAAATCTCGCTCCCAATCGTGGTAGTCCGCACAGGCACCTTTGTCGAGGAAAGTGGCAACGCGGCACATACCTCGGGGTTGACGCGGATGGTGCCGATAGCGGTGGGCACAGACAATGACCACAGCCGGTCGTCTCCCGGTGCGGAAAAGGCGAGGATGGCGGCCTGGAAAGCAACGTCCAGCATGGTAGGATGGACAAGGTATGGCGATGACACAATGTCGCTGTCGGGGTACTGGTACGAGTCGACGAAGCCGTGGACCTGGTCGAGTTTACGTCGCGGAGAGGACAAAGTACGGAAGGGGCCCGAATAGTTGTACCCGAGCGTGGAGATGGCTGAGTAGAACTGCTCGACGTCGACGGGGGTGAGGTTGTATTCCTCGGAGGGCGTGTAGAAAATCGCGCCCATGTCACGCTCGCCGTAGAAAATCTCGACGGAAGCACTCGCACTGAGTTCCATGTCGTGCTCAGCTCCCGAAGTCTGGACCGGCACAGCAAAGCAGGAGAAGTGGGCGGTGGTGGTGTCCCCGCTGTGTTGAATGCCTGTCAACACGACAAGAGTTTCCACCCCAGGCTCGTCGTCAAGGGTGATGGCTTTGGGGATGGTGAGGTTCTGCACCTCCAACAGACGAATCGCTCTGTCCCCGGCAATAATCCGACATGCCTCGAGAGCCATAGCAACGTATCCCGCGGCCGGGAAAATCGTGACGCCCGACAACTGATGTCCGTCAAGCCAAGGCATCTCGTCGCGCTTCAACACGTTGACCCAGCGCATGTCATGGGCATTAGCGTCAGGCGACAAGAAACCCAACACCTCGTGATGTGGGAGCTTGCGAGTCCGAGTCCGCTTCGAGATGCGCGATTCCGCCCAGTAACTCCTGCTGTGGTCCCAAGCATACGCCGGCAAGCCGACCACCAACTTGGGTTCTCGTCCCGACATGGTCTTGGCCAACGTGCCCATGTCCACCGACGGCAAGTGCGTCCACAGAAAACCCATGGCATCAGAAAACGCCTCGACGTCATTCTTACCGCGGCTCAACACTCCGGTGTACGGCAACGGGGCGGTCCTCAGTTTGGAGATGGTTTCCGTCGCGGGGCCCTTGAGAGCGGGATGAGGTCCCACCTCAATCGCTAAATCCAGTCCCTCGGTCGCTGCCACAGCATTCTGCAGCGCCTCGGCAAACAGAACCGCGCCGGTCATGTTATCGCGCCAATAAATATCTCTCAGTTCCTCGCCGGGAACTACGGGGTCTTTGTTCGCGGTAACACTTGAAAACCACTTACACCCCTCCGTGCCGCCCTCAGGCCGTACCTTCACACCACACGCCCTGAGCGCAGCGACATAGCTCTCCCCACAGGGAAGCATGTGATGAGAATGATACGCCGTATCCACCTTCAACAACCTCGCGAACTTTTTCTCGGCATCAAAAACGCCCTTGGCTTCCTTCACCGCATCCTCATCGCCCGAGAGCGTCACGCTGCCAGGACTATTATGCGCTGCGACTGCCAGGCGACCCTGGAACCTCTCTTGTTGGACTAGGGAGTCGGCGTCGGTCCAGGAAGCCCCAATGGCCATCATAGCGCCTTTCTGGCCCGTGGTTTTGTTCCCCGCCAGATTGGCATACAGGCCACGGTAGTACGCGATCCGGATTGCGTCGGTATCTGACAAAAAGCCGGCGGTGTAAGCCGCGGCGATTTCTCCTGATGAATGACCCACCGCTGCGGAGAAGGAAACCCCCGCGGCGCGGAGCAGGTCCACCAGAACAACCTGAATCGCGGTACAAAGCGGTTGGGATAGCGCTGCTTCGGAGAGCCGGGATTGTGCGCCAGCGGCAAGGAGTTCACCCCGCAAATCCCATTTCGGACGGTGTTCTTCCGGAAGGGTCGTCAAGGCGGATGAGAGGTCATCAATCCGGGTAGATACAAAAGGTGACGTTTGAATTAGGCCGGACAGCATTGATGCCCATTGGGCGCCTTGGCCGGTGAAGATGCCGAGGATGCGGGGCTGTTTGGTGGTGACAGAGCGGCGGCCGATGGGACCTTCAGACGCCAGTTTCATGTCGATTTGGGAAAGGAGTTGGGTCAAGGTGGTGGCCGGGAGGGCCGCTTTGGTAGAGAGCTGGCTGCGTCGGGAATGTAGCGTCCAGGCGAGGTCGGCGGGGTTCAGAGAAGGGTTTGTTTGGAGGAAAGACGAGAAAGTCTTCAGCTGCTCGACGAGTGAAGACTCAGAGGCGGCGGAAAAGACAAAGGGGGTGAAGGAGATCGGGGTATCAGTAGGGGGTGTGCTTTTGGAGGGGGGGCGATATTGCTCGAGGATGGCGTGGGCGTTCGTGCCGCCGAACCCTAACCAGACTTGTAAGTAAAGATTGCTATATGGTATAAGAGGAGGATGTGAAGGTGGCAACCGTCGTATGTGAAAAAGACGACGACGATGATGATCATGAAATAAAACCACGACTTGGACACCGAAAGGGAAGGAATCTCGTAACAGCAAGAGGCGAAAATGAGAGAAGAGGAGGACACTCACCAAAACTGTTGACACTCGCCCTTCTCGGTACCCCCTCCACCTCCGGCCAGTCCAACAACTTAGTTGGCACCTCCAAGCCCCCATATAATGGCTCGATCTTTGGGTTCAACCTGTTGAAATGCAGGTTCGGCGCGATTTTCCCCTCTCGAATCATGACCGACGCCTTCAGCAGGCCCGCCAAACCAGCACACCCTTCAAGATGGCCAATAATTGTCTTGACGGAGCCGACATACAGCTTGTCCTTCCCTGAGGCGCCAAAAACCTCGGCAATCGCCGCCGCCTCTTTCGGATCACCGGCTGGTGTACCCGTGCCATGCGCCTCAAAAAACTGCGGGCGATCCCGCTCCTGGTTCAGGTCCAGCCCCGCCCGCTTATAAGTCTGGCGAATCAGCTTCGCTTGCGCGTCAGTGCTTGGCACCGTCAAACCGTTGGAGAAGCCATCTTGGTTCACCCCCGTTTCCCGGACAATGCACTCGATGTGATCTCCGTCAGCGATAGCGTCCGAGAGTCTTTTCAAGATGACGGCAGCGACACCCTCGCCTCGCGCATACCCGTCTGCAGCGGCATCCCACATTGCCGACCTCCCATTGGGAGAAAGCATCTTGAGCTTGGATTCGCCGATGTACATTTCGGGCCCAAGAATAACCTGCGTACCTGCCGCGATAGCGACAGAAGATTCCCCTGACCGAAGAGCCTGCACGCCCTGGTGCACGGCCACCAGGCTTGAGCTGCAGGCGGTATCGATGGTCATGCTGGGACCATGCCAGTCGAAGAAGTAAGACACGCGGTTGGAGATGATGGCGCGGTTGGTGCCCGTGGCGTAGTATTTGGGCATGGTGTTGTGGTCGCGGATCAGCGTGTCGTTGTAGTCGGCTGTCATGGTGCCGACATAGACTGCCGTGTCTGATCCGCGGAGGGAGTGAAGTCCGTGTCCGCCAGCTTCGAGTGCTTCGTAAACTGTCTCGAGGAGTAGGCGTTGTTGTGGGTCCATGGCGTCGGCCTCGCTCGGGCTGAGGTTAAAGAAGGCAGCGTCGAAAAGCCGAATGTCGTTCTGCATGAGGTATGACCGGAGTACGTTGCTGGTGCCGTGGTGGCTGCCATCGGGGTGGTAAAAGGACGAGGCGTCGAAGCGGTCGGGCCCGATTTCCGAACCGACATCGTGTGGGTTCTGGAGAAGCTTCCAGAGGGAAGAGGGGGAGTTGGCGCCGCCGGGGAACCGACAGGCGCTGCCAACAATGGCGATAGGTTCGGGCTGAGAGGGAGCCATTTCTTCTCTCTCTCTGTGTCTATGATGTCTGTCTATGGGTGACAAAAGAGACTGACTCGAATCGACTCTATAGGAGGAGACAAAACTCTATAGTGACGGAAACTCCAGTCTGTAAGGAGGGAACTCGACTCTAGCGACCTAGGAAAAGCCGGACAAGAGATGGAAAAAGCCAAGCCTCTGACGATCCTGCAGATGAATCTTGTCTGCTCTCTCTTGGGCTAGTCTCTGTATTTGTTGGTCTGTATGGACATGACTGCCCAAGCCTCAGCCTCGCTTCTGCCTTTTCACAACCTGCGGATAAGTGAAGTCGCCGACACCTGCCTACTATGGTATTCTGCTTGTTTGAACGGAATGCATATCCGCCGAGTTGAGAGCGGAGTGACCGATCCGTCCGTCCGCTAGGTAAGGAAACTGGCGGGTCCAGTCCCGAAGAAGGCCGAGCGATACAGACCCAGCCACTCCTTACGTGTAACCTGTAACAGCAGGGCCTTGCTGACCAGGCCAGACCCACACCCCTCGCCGCCGGATTATACCCGAGAAACGACTCGGGGGTTTTACCCAGCCACCGAGCTCTATCAGTACCTATCTACCCAGGTCTTCGGCGAATAACTTTGTCTCGTTTTTCCTTTGCGCGTCTTCCGCCACTCCACTCACTCCCAAGAGTCGATATCAGCGGCCCATTTTCTCTCTCACCGCTATTCCAGTCCCCAGCTCTGCACTGCCCTTGGATGATTATCAGTCCACAATCACATTATCCTGCTTATCAGAACCGGACCAGTTCACGGGGTTTGCGTCTTCGATCTTGTTGACGGGACAGAAATCCACCGCTTTGGGTGGAATCCCCGCCTCCATCCCCTTTATGGAGGCGGGACGTAAACACGCCGGCGAGACCAAATGGGAAGGAAGATGCGATGGGCGATGATGCGATTTAAAAATGTGTCGGTAGGACTAATAGATTTGACGCAGACTTGCAATATTGCCTGTTTTTGTGCCGCCTTGCGCGATTTGTACGATTTGTGCGTGGGATGCAGATTTACGATTTACAAAGATGCTGGATTTGTGAGATGTTCACGCCGAGAATCTAGCCTTGTCGCTTTTTGTGTGTTGTAAGTGTTGTGAGCAGGCCTATTGAGAATGACCACCAGACTGTTCAAGTTGAGAATGGTCACTGTTAAAAATGGCCACCGTCCGTTGAGGGACATGGCTTACAATGTATCTATCTCCGTGTGGGGAGTTTGATGCCAAAACGAATGTGTGTTGAATAAAAAAAAGGCTCAAAAATGATATCTTGACTCTAGTTAGGTAGGTGGTACTCATGTCTTCGCTTCCTAGGTATCCAACTTTGCCGTTCTGTGTATTTCCTGTTTCCCCACTCGGGAGTCTTGGGGGCGTGTCTAATTCTCTCTCTCTAAAGACGAGCAAGCGCTTTAGCCTCGAAAGCGAATGCATCATTAGCCTTGAAGTGCGTGTCTTAGCTTCATTCCGTTTTTAAGCTTTTGCAGCTATAACAAGGCTGAGCGTAGTAAAGACTAAGCCTTGAACTTGCTCGTCGGCCGCACGCCCAACCCGCTCTTCTCATACGCCATATCCACCATCTTCATCTGATTCAGCGAATCTTCCCGTTCCACCCAATATGCTGTCGGACGGCCTTTGACGCGGTTGACGAATTGCTCAAGCTGATAGCGGAAGGACATCCAGTAATATTCTCCATCCAACTTGGCGATTTCTGCATCTCCAGATTCGCGCGGAGTGTAAGCCTTTTTGGACTGTTTTTCCGTCCATTTCTTGAGGGTTTTGCTCGTGGATTTATCTTGGATTTCGAAAGTCTCGGTAATGTCTACTCGGTGCCAGAATATCGCGTGGATAAACCCGTTGATGGTCACTTCGCGAGTCACCAGCTTGATTTGGTCCGCCGGCAAAGTTGGGTCTGAGACTTGCACTTGGCGGTGCGTGACGGTGGCGTAGGATGGATGCCAGATGGTAGGACCTTGGAGGGTGCTGAACGCGGTGCCGATTCCACCTCCGGGGAAACGGAACTTGGTTTTGAACTCGTAGTCGCAGTCGTGGTGGACACCTTCGGTGAAAGCTTTGACGTTGGCTTCGAGACATTCTTCCGGCTCAGCGCCAAAGATTAGACGCAGCGCGGCGAAGTTGTAGGTTCCCATCCCCATCATGGTGCCGCCGGCGAGGTTGTAGTTGAAGTGGATGTGATCTTTGGTGACGAACCACCAGGGGATCATGGAGAAGGTATCGACGTGGACGACATCTTTGTGGTGGATGTGCGACATGAAGATGGACCAGATGGGGTGGAAGCGGTAGTGGAAAGCCTCGAGAAGGACCGGCGCGTCCGGCGCGTCCAACTCGGGCATGCGAAAGAGGATTTCGGCCTCGATCGAGTTGGACACGGATGGCTTCTCGAGGAGAACATGCTTTCCAGCGCGAATAGCCTTGACCGCCCATTCGAAATGTAGCGCGTTCGGTAGCGGGACGAGAACACAGTCGATTTCGGGGTCATCGAGGATTTCTGGAGACGGTGGTTAGAAATTATTAGGCCACAGGAAAAGAGAGGCCAAAAAAATACCTTGGTAGGTGTCTCTAACAACGGGAATCCCATTCTTTTGCGCAAACTCTTCAGCTCGCTTGCGGTCTCTGGCGGCGACGGCGTGGAGAACAACTTCGGGGTGCAGCTTAGCGGGGATGGTCAAGGTCATGCCACTGTTGTGTGTCAGCAGGGGAAGCAGAGAAGGGGGTGAGTGTGGGAAGAAAGACAAAAAAAAAAAAAAAAGGGGGCTCACGCAGAATTGGCTGCACCCAAAATGCCAAACTTGATGGCATCTTTGCGCTTCTCCAACGTGGGCGGGTTAAAGGCCCTCCAAGTCCGTGTGAGTGGTGTGAAAGACATGGTTGCTTGCTTCTGAAGGAATTTTTTTTCTTGGCGTTCAACTACCACGTTCTTTTTCCTCTGGGCGACCACCGCTGTTTTTGGCGACCACGCAATGTTTTTGTTGGAGATATTAAAGGGAGACGTATCGGATGGCCAGCAGGGTGCTCTGCCAAACCAATGGCATCGGCGGAAAATCGCCGATTTCGCACCAGTCAAAACTGCCCTTAAAAGTCGCCGAACGCCACTGCACACTCTAATTAAACGACAACTCGGTCGGGTCAGCCAGTTTGGACGGCGGTTTGGCTGCGGACGCCAAGCCATTTCTAAGCAAGCCCCGAGTGTGTTTTGTGCCAACACCCAATGCGGAAAGTACACCCGCAAGTGTCCCGCAATGTCTGAGATTCCCGCCGATTTGCATCTGCACCCCCCTTGGCCAACAAATGCCGATTGCTGATGCGACAGCAGATAACGGCGGACCGCTGACAAACGGGCCCGCACGGCGGATTGCCTTGCGGTCCCTGCCAAATACCGGACTTTTTACTTGACGGGATTTTCTTTTTTTTTTTATCTTGCGATCCTTGGCGGTTGTTGAGTTTTCTACAATTTGCAGTGCCGGCACGCAACTCCAAAGCTGGTCGCCAGTCGCGTTTCTTCTTTCTTGACTTGAGAGCGCCCACCTTTGGCTTTTCGTCAACCACACATCTTGCCGCCAAACCAAACCTGCAGAGTCGACATAGCAGGACTTTCCCCAACATGTCGCTAACCGACGAAAAGACGGTTCCCACCGACCCCGTGACAGACATGGACACATCCAAACCCCCCAGCCAAACGGGCGACTTTTCCGACTCGTCGGGAACCCCTAACAAGGAAATCGAGAATGCGCCATCCGGCGAAGATGAGTATCCGCATGGCTTGCGGCTGTTTCTGCTGGCCAGCGCGTCCATCATGGGTGTTTTTCTCATTTCTCTTGATCAGGTACTTTTCCTCTCCTCTCCCACTTTCTGCAGAGACCGGATGGAGCTAACAGGTGGGGACAGACCATCGTAGGAACCGCCATTCCCAAAATCACCGACGAGTTTGGCGGCTTGTACGACGTGGCATGGTATGGCGCGGCCTATTTCATGACCTTTGGCGGCCTCGAAGCCGCGTGGGGCAAAGTCTTCAAATATTTCGACCTCAAATACACCTTCATCGTGTCGGTTTTGATCTTTGAGATTGGCAGTTTGATCTGCGGCGTGGCGCCCACGTCCAAAGCCCTCATCATTGGTCGCGTCATTGCCGGTATCGGCGGTGCGGGAATCTCCGTGGGAGGAACCAGCATTGTCGCCTTTAGCGCAGAGCCAAAGTTCCGGCCCGTGTTGATGGGTTTTATCGGTCTGACATATGGTCTGGCTGCTGTGTTGGGACCGTTGCTGGGTGGAGCGTTCACCGACAGGGTTACGTGGAGATGGTGCTTCTACATCAACCTGCCCATCGGTGGTGTGGCTGCCGCTATCGTCTTCATCTTCTTCCACCTCCCTAGCGCCGCCAAGCCGCCCAAGGCCAGCCTCAAGGAGAAGCTTTTGCAGATGGACCCCGTTGGTATCTGCTTGGCCATGTCGGCCATCATCTGCTTTATCCTGGGTCTTCAGTATGCCGGCACGTCGCACGCCTGGAACAGCAGCGAGGTCATCGGCTTGCTCGTTGGCTTTGTGGTAATCTCCTTGACCTTGGTCGCCTGGGAGATTTATCTCGACGAGTACGCTATGCTCATCCCCCGACTGTTCAAGAAGCGTGCCCTGTGGAGTGTCGCCCCTTACCAGTTCCTCTACATGGGTCTGTTGGTTCTTTTGATCTATTACCTGCCGATCTACTTCCAAAGTATTCGCGGGGCGTCACCAATTGAGTCGGGAGTCGACAACTTGCCTCTGGTTATTTCGGTGGGTATTTTCTGTGTCGTGGGCGGTGTTGTGGTTTCCAAGACTGGTCACGCTACGCCGACCATGTTTGGTGGAGCGGCCATTGCTACGATTGGATGTGGTCTTCTCTACACCATGGACTTGGATACTTCAACGGGCAAGTGGATTGGCTACCAGATTTTGGTCGGAAGTGCCATTGCCTTTTCTGTCCAAAACGGCATGAACATTGCCCAGGCCAACGTAGGGAATGAGGATCTCGCCATGGTTGTTGCCAACGTTTACTGTGAGTCAACTTTTTTCCCGGACTAACAGGGTGATTGGATACTAACTGGCTGTAGTTTTCCAAACTGTCGGCGGAGCTTTCACTACCTCGGCTGCCCAGTCTGCCTTTGTAAACCAGATGCTCAGCAAGCTACCCACCACCGCACCCAACGTTGACCCTGCGCTGGTGATTGCAACTGGCGCGACGCAACTGCGCCAGGTCTTTAGCGCCGAGGAGTTGCCGGGCATCATTCTGGCGTACATGCACGGCATCAAGGCGGTGTTTGCCGTGGCCATTGGAATTGCCGGAACTGCCACGTTGTTGACGGCGTTTATTCCGTGGAGCAGACTTCCCACGCATGCGCCTGCCGCGGCAACACCTGCTTGAGAGGCGTGAGGACATTGAGTCAGTCGTTACTGGGGTTCTTGACTTTACTGACATGCAGACGCATGGTCTGAAAGGAATACCTAGAGGATAGGTTTGACATAGAAGAGGATGCGGATGCTGTGACTTGGTGGTACAGAGTTGAACATTAATGACGTGAGCGGGAGCGAGAAATGTGTTCCTTAAGGAGGAAATCAGAGTAATGGCTTAGATCAATACAAGTTCGGATACCCCCTGGAGAACGCAACTAAACTATCTTGAACTTGACTGGATGTAACTCAACTACTTACAGCCCTCCCTGATGGAGCGGTAGAGAATTTTGCGAGGTGATTTTATTCCCATGAAACCCTCTTCGCATACGAGCCCAGACCCGTATTGAATATAATAGAGTATCTACAAACATTCTATTTACAAAAGATGCCATTGTTACAGCTGCACTGGCCAGCCGAGGTACGCTGCTTGCAGTCGATCCACAGCTCCGGGTTTCCATTGACACAATGATACCACTGAGTTAAGTCGAGGGTCAGCAAGACTGAACAAACGACAAAAATATTTGAGATAAAAACTCACCGCACAGCCGCTCCTACTGCTAGGACTCAAGCCCGTCCAAAATGCCCCGACGCATTCGGGCTTGGGACAGGCTGCCAAGACCTGTGTGGATGCCATGGCGAGAATGACGGTGACAGGGATGGGACGCATGTTTTTGATTTTGTGATGGCCTTTGTGATGGGGTAGGTAGTTGAATTTTGTAAGGGTAAAGAAATAAAATCCTCTCTGAAAACAGACAACTCGCTGTTTTATATCCAACATCACAACATAGTGCGCTGTCAACGCCATTTCGGATTCCAATTTGGTATCGCTCGCTCCCATCTGGATCTCCCTCGAGACTTGAATCCGAGAAACATGTAACTTGCAATGCGATCTTACTCGGATGGTTAGAGCTGACCACCAATCATGATATTTGGACCGCGAATAGCACAACAGGCCAGTGCAGTGCATCGCCAGAGCTGTGCACGGCACAGGTCAAGTGAGGAGAATAAATAGTCTCTCGACCGACCCCAATACCACTGCTGATCTTCCATGGGCAGTGAATATCAGCGTTGGGAATTGAGGAATCCGAGAGCTCGCAAGTCCTGCTGAAGTGTGACAAACTTAGCGCTTGTGAAACATGTCCGCCTCCCCGACACTGGAGTTGTGGTGCATTGGTCACTGGAGTTTTCCCACGTACATGTGTCTGCATCGCTCACCTTCCACGTGACAAGTGACAAGACTCGTGATACCACACCACCAGAATTAACTCCCCGTGCATGGGCACTGGCTATATAGATACATGGGTGCATGCATGCAGACATTCTTTGAGCCTGTCTGACGAACTCTTTCTTGTCAAGTCCCAAACCATGCGATGCACCGTTTGAGATACATTGCATATTACACACACGTTACAACAACGCTTCCAATCCCATCGAATCGTCCTCCCAAGAGCCTGGTTTGGTTTGGTTTGGCCGGACCCTCGGCCCCACTCTGATTGGTGGAATTTTTCCCCTCACCGAATGCACCCAGCCCGTTCCGTGCACGCAGCATTTCCGGGGGTAGTATTACATAGCACAACGGACGGGACTTTTGGACTTTTGGGGGCAAGGGTACGGTAGGTATGTTATGTTAATAGGTAGGTATGTAGGTAATAAAGCAAATAGCCTTGAACCTTCCCGCCACAGCGTAACACGGTACCACATCACGGTACCACTCCATGGCAGGGGCCCACCTGGTTCTGTTCTGGAATACTGCCTGCCTACCTCTTGTCTATCATTTATTCGCCCACGTGGAAAGTAAGGCGTGTGTGTGCGTGTAAAAAAAGACGGGCCCGGCCGGGTCCATGATAAACGCCCGGTGTTAAAGCACCCTGGCGGCCGGAACCGTTCTCGGCTCGCTTCGCTTCCGATCGGCAAAGCGGCAGTGTTAACATTCATACGTTATTGTCAAGGTAAAAAAAAGCCTGCGGAGCCAAGAATGCGAAATACTTTTCATCACCCTGTACTCGGTAAGATACCTTATTTATCTACTGCCTGAATCAACACATTCCGGGACTCGGGAGCCTAGTGGACATTAAGTCATGTCGACAGAATGGTAGAAAGGTAGCAAGGTAGCAAGGTAATGTTACGACCCGGCGGTCTGGGCGCGTGCGCGCGGGGACCAAGACCCCGTCGTCGGCTAATCCAACCGCAGCCGAACGGCCTTTTTAGCCATATTGCCGTTGCAGAAGACTCTCCGTTGCAACCCAGAGCAGTTCGTTACCACGGAGGACCAGACAGGGTATCTATCTAGCTTGGTAGGCAAAGAGCAAGGTAGGTAGGGGGAGTATTTCCCCCAATCGGGCCCCCCCGTTCGTTTTAATCCTCGAATTCCCCGCATCCAGTCCCTCTTCTTGGAGTTCCATCTCACTTGTTCTGTTCTGTTTGTTTTGTTCTGTTGCACTTCAACATAACCACCAGAACAAACGCAGCCGATACAGAAAATCGTCGCAAACATGGCGCTCGGGGCCAAGATCCTCAAGGCTATCATTCGCAATGATGCCATGAAGGAGGAGTATGTGGACTCAAAAGGCGACATTGGGGGGATATGTTCATTTGGCTAACAAAGGCAGTCCGGTCGAGATTTACGGATGGCGTGTGTTTGCCTTGGTTTGGGCTGGTGAGTTTTTATCTCTGTCCCTAAATTCTTTTCTTGCCGGGAAATGAAAACGCTGACATTTGTTTTTCTTTTCTCTTGGTAGCATGGTAAGAAGCGATCTACCCCGAGGTAATGACGAGAAGCTAAAATCCACAGCTTCGGTGGCATGCTCTTCGGCTGGGAGTAAGTGATCCGAGACAAACAATCCATGGCACTGCTTGAGACTGACAGACATGCGCAGCATCGGAACCATCGGTGGCGTTTTGGCCATGCCTGCAATGCAGGAGTGAGTGCATGCACCTCGGGGAAAAAAAAAGAATTGCAACTGATAAACGACAGGCAATACCAATACGCACACTATGACGAAAAGGCCAAGGCCGACATGTCCCAGAACAGTATTTCTCTCCCAATTCACTCAGTTGATCGATTCTGACTTTTTAATTTCAGTTGCCTCGACTCTCCAAGCCGGTTGCTTCGCCGCATGCTTCGTTACCCCCTGGCTTACCGACAGGTACGGTCGACGATGGGCGCTAATCGGCACCGGTCTCATCACGATTGTTGGCGTGGTATTGCAAACTGGCTCGGCTGGAACAGGCAACATTGGTGCCATGTACGCTGGTCGTTTTGTTGCTGGACTGGGAGTTGGTGCCGCGTCCATGTTGACGCCCCTTTACGTTTCGGAATGCGCTCCCCGAGCTATCCGTGGAGGATTGACTGGTAGGCTGAAGCTGGATCTCTTGCAATTGAAAAGAGACTAACATTTACAAGCGTTCTATCAACTGTTCATCGTCACCGGTGTCATGATCTCCTTCTGGATCAACTACGGGGCACTCTTGCATCTCGAGGGCAAGGCGACCTATGTTTTGCCACTAGCATTCCAATCTCTGCCAGCCATGTAAGACTTCCCTCTTTCTGTCTCGGGACCTAGATTGACCATGAGGTGTCCAGCCTTCTCGTCGTTTTTATGTTTTTTGTCCCCGAAAGCCCTCGCTGGACGGCCAAGCAAGATAATTGGGAAGACACCACGGCCATCATCACCCGACTTCGCGCGTAAGCTCTTTCTCCCCCCCCTTCCTCTCTTCTCTTCTTCTTCCAAGTATCTAGTCCGCTAATATGAGGGGAAAAAAAAAGCCTCCCGGCCGACCATCCCTACGTACAGAATGAAATCCAAGAAATGGCTCTGCAGCTCAACAACGAGCGCCGCCTAATCGGGGACGCCTCCACCAAGACATTGCTGCGCGAAATGTGGACGATTCCGGGAAATCGCAAGCGCGCGATAATTAGCATCATGCTCATGATTTGGCAGCAGATGACGGGCGTGAACGCGATCAACTACTATGCTCCGCAAATCTTCAAAGGACTTGGCATGACGGGCACGTCCGTCCAGCTATTTGCCACGGGGGTCTACGGCGTGGTCAAAGTCGTCGGCTGCTTTTTCTTCTTGGTGTTTGTGGCGGATTCGTTGGGTCGCAGGTGGAGTCTGTTATGGACGAGCGCGGCCCAGGCGATTAGCATGTATATTGTGGGGGCGTATGGAAAGACGCAGCCGCCGGAGGCAGGGAAGCCGGTAAGTTCATTCCTTCATTCACCGGGCGTGCTGATAGCGGAGGATTTTCTTTTTCTATTTTCTTCTTTTTTCTGCCCGCTAATATGCTGGTTTGTTTGTACAGATCTCCAGCTTTGGCTACTTTGCCATTGTCCTCATCTATGCTTGGGCTGTCTTTTTCCAGTTTGGCTGGGGACCGGTGTGCTGGATTCTTGTCAGGTATGTCTTACTTTGCCTTTTTCATAAGACTCATTGGATTGTTTCTTTCGTTCCAGTTTTTTTTTTTTTTTTGTGGCAGTTCTTCTAACCCAAACAGTGAAATCCCCACCGCTCGTCTTCGCGCCCTCAACGTAGCCATGGGCGCCGCCACGCAATGGCTCTTCAACTTTATCATTGCCCGAACCGTGCTTACCATGCAAGTCACCATGGGAACTGCCGGCTACGTAAGTCTCCCATTTCCCCGGTTTGCACGTCAGGACATGCTAACAAACAGGGGGAAAAAAAAGGGCATGTTTTTCCTCTTTGGAACATTTGGATGGATCATGGGCATTTTTGTTTGGTTCTTCATTCCCGAGACCAAGGGTCTCAGTCTGGAAAAGATGGACGAGCTATTTGGTGTTACCGAACTGGTCAAGCGTGTTGATGATCATGACCCGGAGCCGGCCATGGAGGTTCGCGAGGATAATGGCGAGAAGAAGGACTAGGGGGCGTCTATCTATCTGGGATGAGGTGGAAACCAAGTACAGAGAGGATAAGATTGAGATAATATGGACGCGTATTGGTCAAATCGAGACTTGTGGTTCAATGCTTTGTTGACGCTTACCCGATAAGAGGGGATTGCAATGTTGGTCAAAGTCAATGTCGCATACTAATAACGTGCATGATAAGCGAGCGCAACAGACAAGCGAGCGCAACACTTTTCACGCGTTACACCATTTCCACATTCAACCCTTATTTTCTCCACAACCCAATATAACAGCACGTTCAAACAAAGCACAATTACTTCTGGCCCTCCAAGCTCTCCAAGATAATAAAAATCTAAGCTTACGTAAGGCAGCTAAAATCTACAATGTTGATCATACAACTCTCTTCCACCGGCGCGCCGGTCGGCCTACGCGACGCAATATTCCAGCCAACTCACGCAAACTTACGGATTTAGAAGAGAAAACGATTGTTCAATATATAATTAAGCTATGTGCACGCGCATTCCATCCCCGGCTTTTATACGTAGAAGATATGGCCAACCGATTACTACGCGAACGCGACGCGCCCCTTATTGGCGTACGATGGGCTTACAACTTCATTAAACGCCAGCCAGAACTCCGGACGCGTTTTACGCGTAAATACGACTACCAAAGGGCTAAATACGAAGATCCAATAATTATTCGCGAGTGGTTTGCCCTTATACATAACGTTAAAGTTAATTATGGTATTTTCGACAACGATTCGTATAATTTTGACGAAACCGGCTTTATAATGGGCATTATTATCGCCGCTATAGTAGTTACTACTTTTAACGGCCGCAATAGGGCCAAACAGGCCCAACCTGGAAATCGAAAGTGGGTAATAGTTATTCAAGGGGTAAACGCTTTGGGTTAGGCTATCCCGCTATTTATTATCTTAGCTGGGTAGTATTACCTCACCAACTGGTATTAAAAGTACAACCTTCCGGCCTCTTGGCGTATTGCAATAACTAATAACGGGTAGACTACTAATAAGAAAGGTATGGATTAGATTTGGTACTTTGATTTCTATATAATATCTCGTACGAAGGGCAAATATCGGCTACTTATCCTTAACGGCTACAATAGCCACTACTCCGAAGAATTCGAAACCTACTACTAAGAGTACAACATTATTATACTTTGTATACCTCCGTACTCCTCGCACTTACTTTAGCCATTGGATATTAGTTGTTTTGGGCCGTTGAAGAAGGCGTACAGCCGCTAAATTGAGTAGTTAATGCGGATAAACATTACATATATTAGTAAGTTGGAATTTCTCTATGCGTTTAGAAAAGCGTTTTTTACTTCGATTACAGAAAAGAATATCTAGGGGGGTTTTACCGGAGCCGGCCTTATGCTGTACGATTTAGAAAGGGTGATATTTAAGCTAGATATCCGTATTCGAACCCCAACCCCCCTAGCCTCAAGCCTACGTATAGCACTACCTTGGGTCTCCCAAACGCCACATAACCCTCGAGAGGCTACCTCGCAATCAGCATTTATCAAAACTCGAATTTCCAACCATTAGGGCAGCTCTCCAACCTTAATGCTAACTGCTATAAATCAACTAGCTAAAGGTACGATAGCTGTTATGTACGAGGTAGCTCTTCTACGTACGGAGGTCTTAGTATTACGAAAGGCTAATAAGGGGCTTAGTAAGCGACGGAGAGCCAAAAAAACACATATGCGGCTTAGAGGGTCACTTACTGTATAAGAGGCACAGGATCTACTGGATCAGAAGGCTGTAGGTAAGCAGTTGGTCCAGGAAATACGATAAAATGGTGGTGGTGTAGGGGGGTCTCGTACGAAGATTCGGTGCTGTGGAGTGTGCGGCAAGCCTGGCCATAATGCACGTACGTGCAAAGAGGCTGCAGAATTGTCTGATTCATCTGTTTCCGATTCAGTTAACGTGCATGATAAGCGAGTGAGCATTCTAAGCGAGTGAGCACTTTTCCACTGCTCTATCACATCTATCCTTAATTATATAACCACAACACTAGGAAATAGCAATAACTGAATTGGAAATAGATGAATCAGATGATTCTGCAGCCTCCTTACATGTACGTGCATTATGACCAGGCTTGCCGCATACGCCACAATACTGAATCTTCGTACGAGACCCCTCTGCACTACCACGATTTTGACGTTCTTCCTGAGCCAGCTGCTCACCCACAGCCTTACCATCCAGTAGAGCCCGTGCATTTTGTACAGTAAGTGACCCTCCAAGCCGTATACGTGTTTTTTTAGCTCTCCGTCGCTTGCTAAGTCCCTCATTGGCCTTACGTAGTGCTGAGACCTCCGCGTGTAGAAGAGCCACCTCGTGCATTACAACTATTGTACCTTTCGCTAATCGGTCTATAGCAGTTAATATCGAGGTTGGAGAGCTACCTTGGTGGTTGGATATCCGAGTTTTGATAAGCTTTGATTGTGAGGTAGCTTCTCGAGGGTTATGGGGTGTTTGGGAGAGCCAAGGTAGTGCTGTACCTGGCCTTGAGGTTGGGGGTGTTGGAGTCCGAATATGTATATCCAGCTTGGATATCACCCTTTCTGGATTGTGCGGTATAAGGCCGGCTCCGGTAAACCCCCCTTGGATATTGTTTTTTGTGATGGAAGCAAAAAACGCCTCCCTGAACGCATAGAGAAATTCCAACTTGCTGATGTGTGTGATGTTCATCCGCATCAACTGCTTAATTTGGCGGCTATACGCCTTCTTTAAAGGCGCAAAATAACTAACATCTAATGGCTGAAGTAGGTGCGAGGAGTGGGGAGGTATATAGAGTGTAATGATGTTGTGCTCCTGGTAGTAGGTCTCGAATTCTTCGGAGTGGTGGCTATTATGGCCGTTAAGAACTAATAGCCGGTATTTGCCCTTTGTACGAGATACTGTGTGGAAATCGAAGTGCCGAATCCAATTTATGCCTTTCTTATTGGTAGTCCAGCCATTATCGGTTGGTGCAATACGCCAGGTCTCCGGGAGGTCGCACTCTTCATACCAGTTGGCGAGATGGTACTGCCCAGCTAAGATGATAAATGGTGGGATGGCCCAACTTAAGGCGTTCACCCCTTGGATAACTGTTGCCCACTCTCGATTGCCAGGCTGGGCCTGTTTAGCCCTACTGCTGCGGCCATCCGAGGTAGTAACTACTATAGTAGCGATGATAATGCCTATTATAAAGCCGGTCTCGTTAAAGTTGTATAAATCGTCGTCGAGGATACCGTATTTAACCTTAACGTTATATATAAGGGCAAACTACTCGCGAATAACCTTTGGATCTTCGCATTTGGCCCTCTGGTAGTCGTATTTACGTGTAAAACGCGTCCGAAGTTCTGGTTGGCGCTTAACGAAGTTGTGAGCCCATCGTATGCCAACAGGGGGCGCGTCGCGTTCGCGTAACAATCGGTTGGCCATATCTTCCACGTAACAAAGCCGGGGATGGAATGTACGTGTATATAGCTCAATTATGTATTGAACAATCGTTCTCTCCTCCAAATCTGTAAGTTTGCGCGAATTGGCTGGTGTATCGCATCGTGTAGGTTTGCCGTCGCGTCGTCGCGTCAAAGTCATACGGTTAACTCCGTAGATTTTTGCAGTAGTATTGACCTTAAGTGTTGCATCTCTTTTAAGAGCTTTGAGGGCCAAAACTATTATATCTTCTTTTGAAGTAGAGGGCATGTTGGGTGGTGGAGAAAACTGAAGTCAATTCGAGGGGTGGTGTTGTTGGTGGAAAAGTGCTCACTCGCTTAGAATGCTCACTCGCTTATCATGCACGTTATAGTTATTTCCTAGTATTATGGTTGTGTAATTGAGGATAATTGTAGTGGGGAAGTGGAAAGTGTTGCGCTCGCTTGTCTGTTGCGCTCGCTTATCACGCACGTTAGGCCTCATACATGTACCTACGGAATAAGAAGTTAGAACCATGTATATTTGCGTTCCCCTGCACCGTGCTCCCCGTATTTGAGGCGAGTTTATATTTACGTCAGATACCCAGTACATGATTCAATCTTCAGACTTCTAGTGCTTAGCTTCTTAGGGCGGGGAAACAGCCAGTTCACTACCCTAAAATCGACACCATGAATTTCCCTTTCCTTCTTCTTCGGAACTGAGCTAGGCTGAGCCAGGCTGAGCCAGACTGAGCAAGGGGGTCACTATTCTGGCCCACCTCGGCTATAGCTGCCACGGTCCAAAATGGCCGTGGAGTTGCGACGACCTAGTTTTGGGTCCTCGTATGACCACCACTAAGAGATAGCCGAGAGCTGCTGTGTTGCTTCTCCAGGGGATGTGTCAGAATGAAGGAGGTTCGGGGGTCTTGGGCCGCTGTTTGTAAACCTGGTCCGTTGCTCATCTCTGGGGGGGCAGTAAGCTCCGTTCTTTTAAACAAGTCCAGAAAAAAGCTATTCCCTCCCCATTCTCCAGCTTCAGTCCCCTAGCTAGGTAGACACCAGCAGTGACTTTGAATTGTGTATTGGCATGGTGAGATAATATAATGTCCCTTCTGTACAACAGTCAAAACAGCCACAACACCCACAAAAAGGGCTTAAATGACTACTCTGACCAACAAATATGGGATTCCTTACCTGGCTTCTACGAGCCGTAACTGGATAACGCCGCCCGCGTCGGTAATCCGTGTGGTCCCGATGACAGCGGTAGGCTACTTTGCAGGGCCATTCTTGCTAGCCATTGTGATAACGCTGCTCGGTGTGCTGGTGCAAGCTATCTACCGCAGCATCTTGGCCATGCTTCTGTTCCGGGCGCTCTCGAGACGGTCTCTGGGCGGCGTGAAGGCACAAAGCCCCCTGCAGCTGAATGCCAGGGGGGCGCCTTGCCACGCCCTACGCTTGGTATGGAAGTTCCAGAGTCCGCTACCGGCCCTGAGCTGCCTGCTCTCCACCCTGTCGTTAATCTTAACGGGTTTGTCTAGCGAGGCCGTGGGCCTAATCCTGCGCGGAGATTGTGTGGAGAAGGTCTTTTATGGCTGCTTTATGAGCTTGGCCGTTGTTGCGGGGTAGCTAGGGCTGGTTGAGGTGACTACCGCGGCTATATGCGTGAGGCTGAGCCTGATGGGACTCTGCATACTTTTAACGTGGCGAGTAGGTACTAATTTCAACCCTCGGAACATTATCGCCATATCCGGCCTCCTCGCAGGTAAGGAACGCTTTGCCTAGGACCGGGGAGTGGCCGGGGGACCCACAAGTCACACCAAACCACCCCGAACCTCGGCTGCCGCCGCAGATTCCCTTCCCGGACATCTGGTACTCGTATACTTATCTTGGTATTGCGGCTGCAAGTTTCTCAATGTTCTAATAATGGATTTCTTCCCGTTTGGGGCATCATCTCACGAAGCAGATAGGTTATGAATGCAACACTACCAGAGCGTAAGGCTGGCCGGCTGAAATCGCGGCTGCTGACTTGCAGGATAATAATGCAATGTAACCACACAAGCAAGGCTCGGCACAGCTGATCGAGACACTGTCGCTGCTGCGTCTTTGATGGCACTAGAACAAAATCCTCGCTGTCGTCACGGTTCCAACTCTCTTCTCTCTCTCCCAAAACAGTTCGTCTAAAGCTTCACGGTGTTACTATGAAAATTAAAGCGTGTACAACCTCTGCTACTAATTTCCATCCACAGTTTGCAAACCTGCTCAAATCATCACAATGTCTGGTTTTGGGCCGTCATGGGGCCACAGCCGCACACTGAAAGCCGAAGATGAAATGGGG
>Ga0247765_1000291_pt1 | contig 40687 bp, 26 predicted proteins | sample UWRJL106311C6_FD_179949 | JGI IMG/M metagenome (GOLD analysis project Ga0247765, IMG submission 179949) | Plant litter microbial communities from Arlington Agricultural Research Station in Wisconsin, United States - UWRJ-L106-311C-6 | ecosystem: Environmental > Terrestrial > Plant litter >... | reverse complement strand
GTGTGTTTTTAAAAAAAAAAAAAAAAAAAAAAAAAAAAAAAGAGACGATGTAATGTGACCGACGTGACGTGTTTGTGGTGTAGAGTCTTGAGGGTGTGGGCACTGGGTTGGCTGTCAAAGGCTTGGCATGTACTTGTCTGGACGTCTTTCTGTTCTCGAGTATTTAGTCCGCGGGGCATTCCAGGGGAATGGTTATTGCACTATTGGTGTTCGTGTTAAATCACTCATTACCTCCCTAGGCACAAAGTAGGTACCAGGGATGGGGAGTTCCGATCTCGGCTCACCCTTGCCCCCTTTACAAACATACCCCTTATGCATCTAAGCAGGCTTAAGATCTACTTCACCTTTTTTGTTTACACACCACAGAATACTCTCTCTGGTGAACACACCACAAGTATTGACAAGATGAAGCTCACCAATACCTTTGCGGGGTACGCCCGCCTGCTCCTCTCGGCCAACCCGTCGAAAAAAGATGTCGCCCTCTTGGTAACTGCCATTTTCAGCGCCGTGGCTTCCGGGGTACCGTTTCCGCTGATTGCGATATATTTCGGGAGGTTGCTTAATGATTTTAACTCTGCGAGCTGTGCACTTTCTTCCTCTTCCTCCTCCTCTTCTCCTGAAGTATCTTCTCTCTCGGTAAGGACGGAGAATGAAGAGAATGAAGAAGAAGCATATCAAAGTTCAGCAAACGCCAAAGTTCTCACCATATTCATCCTCGCCATAATCCAATTCCTACTCGTCTACACGCACCTTTTATCTTTTTCGCTATTCGGCGCACGGTTATCGCAACGTCTTCGTGAAAAATATTTGTCTTCTCTCCTCCGGCAAGAACCGGGGTATTTCGAGAGTTTCCCATCAGGAGAGGTGGCTTCGCGATTATCGGGCGATATTGCCATAATCCGCACGGGCACTTCTGAAAAAGTAGGAATCTGTCTTGCCTCGGGGGCGTTTTTCATCACGGCTTATGTCGTCGCTTTTACGCTTGATGTGAAACTCACGGGGATACTGGTGTGGTTGATCCCGGGATATTTTACCCTTTCTTTTCTAGGAGGGTATTTTGTCGAGAATTTTTCCGAGGGAGTAACCAAGGGGATGGCGACGGCAGCGGGGATTGCCGGAGAAGCGTTGGGGAATGTCCTTGTTGTGCAGGCGTTCGGGGCAGCGCCAAAACTGGAAGGGATATACAAACAGGCACTGGGAGAAGCAAAGAGGGAAGGACTGAAAAAAGCTGTCGCGGTCGGGATTCAGTCAGGCGTGTTGTATTTTCTCGCCTACGCGGCGAATGGGCTTGCGTTCTGGCAAGGAAGTGTAAGTATCGCCGAGGCGGTTACTAACAAAGCCGAAGGAGTATCGGTCGGGGAGACATTCACCGTCATCTTCGTCTTGGTGGAGGCCACCTTGTTGTTGAGCCAGGTTGCCCCGTTCATCCACCTGTTCTCGGCCGCCGTGGCGTCGTTTCGGAAACTCAGTGAGGATATGCATCGAGAATCGCAAATCGACGGCACGGCGACATCCTCGGGAATTTCCCTAGAGAAAATCGAAGCAGGGTTCGAGTTAAGGGATGTGTGTTTTACCTATCCCAGTCGACCGGACACGGTCGTGTTAGATCACGTCAACATCAACATTCCCCTTGGGAAACATACGGCTATCGTGGGGCTGTCCGGGAGTGGCAAGTCAACCATTGCCGGTCTCGCCATGCGTTTGTACGATCCCACGCAAGGCCAAATCTTTTTCGGCGGACATGATATCCGCGACCTCAACGTCCGGAACTTGAGAGGATATATCAGTCTGGTACAGCAAGAACCATCGCTTCTCGACCGCTCTCTACTTGAAAACATCGCTCACGGCCTCACCAACTCTAGTAACCCGAAACACGCCCATCTCCTACCGACTCTTCTTGGTCCGGACCTCGCAGATATTGCGGCCAAACTACGAAACGGAAAATCCCTTGTTGCCGCAGCCGAGGAACGCGGTCCCACTCTCATGGAAATCACCCAACTCATTCGCAACGCCGCCATCCTCGCCGATGCCGACGAGTTCATTTCGCGTCTTCCCAGCGGATACGGCACGCAAGTCGGGTCCTGCGGCCGCTTACTTAGCGGCGGACAGAAGCAACGTGTAGCGCTGGCGCGAAGCCTGGTGAAGGATCCGGCCGTGTTGATTCTCGATGAAGCGACAGCGGCGCTGGACTCGCAAAGCGAAGAGCGGATTCAAAAGGCTATTGCGAAGATTTCTGTTTCGGTCTCTGACACTAACAAAACAATGCTGACGATTGCGCATCGTCTGTCTACGGTTACGGCGGCGGATAATATTATTGTTTTGCAAGGCGGGAGGGTTGTGGAACAGGGGAACCATGCGGCGTTGATGGAGAAGAATGGTGTCTACGCGGAGTTGGTAAGACTGCAAATGGGGGCGGGGTCGACACCGGTGTCTTTGAAGGATGGGGATAGCAGGGACAGGGACAGCATTGACTCGGGGAGCATCACCACCCTTTTCAACCTGGATAAGCCTTCAGTCGCACTACCCTCTCCGACCACCCCTCTTTCAGACGAGAATCACAACCAAGGAGACAAGGAAGGAAAAGAAGAAGATGAGATCCCCTCCCAGAGAGTACCCCTCCCTACCCTTTTGAGAAAATACCTCCCCCTGCTGCGGCCACATCTCCTCCTCGCTAGCCTCTCGTTATTTGCCTCCATCCTCGTCGGTGCGTCTTTTTCCGCCGAAGCCGTGATTTTCGGAAATACCGTTGCACAACTCAGTCCGTGTCGCACTCCCAGCGAAATCCGTTCTTCCGGCTCTCTCTTCGGGTTACTGTTTTTAGGGTTGGCGATTGTCGAGTTATTTGCCAACCTGACAAGCTGGACGTGTTTTGGGTTTATCTCTGAGAAACTGGTTTATAACGTGCGGATTCTGGCATTCAGAGCCATGTTTTCCCAGGATCTAGCTTGGTTTCAGTCCGAAAGGAGGACTCCCGCGGGGTTACTTGCCGTGTTGACGCGGGATGGGACGAGTCTTGCGGGTTTATCAGGAAGTGTTATCGGCACGGTGTTTTCCATTTCGATAAATCTCGTGGTGGCCATCGTGTTGACGCATATTATCGCGTGGCGGGTGGCGTTGGTTTGTCTCGCCTTGGTTCCGCTGCTGCTCGGTGCTGGCGTGGTAGAACTCAAAATTCTCGGGAGGTTTGAGGAGAAACACCAAAATGCCTGGGCGAGATCCGTCGAGGTCGGCACGGAAGCCGTCGCGGCGATAAAGACCGTCGCGGCGCTAGGGGTCGAAGAGGATACCCTGCGCGTATACCGACGGGAGTTGGCTTCCCCGAAAAAAGAAACACTCCGCGTGTCGGTGCAAGCAAGTCTCTGTCAGGCACTCACGTATTTCCTCGGAAACTGCGTCAACGCGCTGGCCTATTGGTGGGGAGCGAAACAGATCATCGAGGGAAAAGTCACGACAACGCAGTTCCTGATTGTGGTTTTCTCGCTACTAGTCAGCGCGCTGCTTTGGAGTCAGATGTTTGCGTTGGCTCCGGAGTTATCCAGTGCAAGAGCGGCCATGCAGCGGCTTTTGGCGGTCATTGAACTGGGAAGGGACGGGATGCGGGGACAAGTTTCCAGTTCACACCCCACAGACACCACCTCGGGGGATGAAAAGACTATCGAGTCCGGCGGAAGGAGAGTATCACCGAATCAAGCTGCAACGGTGCAATTCCGTCAAGTACACTTCTCCTATCCCGCTCGACTAGACACGCTAGTTCTCAGGGGGTTAGACCTCACTATCCCTCCCGGTACATTCTGCGCCCTCGTTGGTCCCAGCGGTGCAGGGAAATCGACCGTCATTGCCCTGCTCGAACGGCTTTACACTCCGCAATCCGGATCCATTTATATCGACGGAATCGACGTGACCAAAACCTCCGACGTATCTTTCCGGGATACCATCGCTCTTGTTCCTCAAGAGAGCCTACTTTTCGAAGGAACCGTCGCCTTCAATATTGGTTTAGGCGCACCAGCAGGCCACGAAGCTACCCTGGAAGAAATCCAAACCGCCTGCCGTCTTGCCAGTATTCACGAAACCATTTCCGCCTTACCCGAGGGATACGAGACGCGCTGTGGGCCTAACGGGGTGCATTTTTCCGGAGGTCAAAAACAGCGTCTATCCATTGCGCGAGCTTTGATTCGGAAACCCCGCTTGCTAATTCTCGATGAACCCACTAGTGCATTGGACGCGGAATCGGAAAGACTTCTTCAACAAGGGCTGGAAATTGCCGCGAAGGGGATAACAGTGGTGGCGATTGCGCATCGACTTCATACCATTAAGCGCGCAGATTGTATTTTCTTGATCGAAGAGGGGAGGGTGGTCGATAAGGGGACCCATGAGGATTTGTTTTTGCGTTCGGAGACGTATAGAACGAATGTGCTGCATCAGACGGTGACTACCTAACTTTGCCTGCCTTCCTAGATAGGTACATAACTTAGGTGGGCAAGTAGTTCAGGTAAATAAGATGATCCTGTATTTTGGTCTGGTTCTGATAAAAAAAAGGAAGAGCTTCGAGGCCGAAAAAGGGGCTACATCACATTGGAGGGGGAAAAAGAGCTATTGACAGAGACAATATGGATGATTGACAGCAGTGTCTAATTGCCAAAGACATGATTTTTAAACTATCTCGCGGATCTGTGATGCAGGAAGAAGCTTGAAATCTCTGCCATGGCTGCCGGGTCCCCGTCTATTATTACGTGTTGATTTGACTTCGCAGTGCTATCAGCCCTGGCAGAGTTGACATGGCGCACAAGTGCAACCTTAAAATGCACGTTCAGTCGTCCATCTTGGTAATGGCATTGCATGCCGACAATACCTAACATGTCATATGTGTTGTCAACTCGAGATCACGAGCTATGATGTCACCAGTCTTTTTTCTCCTAACATGACTTTTTCTTCTCGTCCTTTCCCCTTTTCTCCTTTTTTTCTTCTTGATTGTAACATCCACGTATTTCACCACAGATCAGTTAGTCCTACGAAAGATGCAGTCTGAAGCTCCCACACAACACCCCCGGCCTAACGCTTCTATCTCGACATGCAAATGCGGATGGACATGGAGCTGAACGCGTTTTCCCCTCTAACATGGCGTCAGCTCATTCTATTCCCTCTCTATAAAGAAGCACAGATAAAAGGGCAGCTTACTCACTCTCACCCGCACCCTTATCTCCACCCAACTCCCCCAATAAATCCAACACCCTTCTCACCAAAAGCCTTCTCGGCTCCGCCTGGTCATCATTGCTCAACGCATGTGACGCTCCGAGGATAATCCCGCTCAACCCATCATGCCAGACCTTACTTCCGTCCCTGTCCGCCACCGCTTTCCATCTTTCCAGTAATCCCGCCTTATCAACCCAGTCGGGAATTGCCTGGTCTGCTCCCGACATGAGGACTACCAGTTTACCTGCCCCACGTAGCAGGCCACGCTCATGGATCATCCCAAACGTGGTAGCTAGCTGTGAATCGCTGAGATCCGAGCTGAACAGATCATCTTCACTAGGCGAGTCCGGACTATCGGGACTGACGAGACTGAGAAACCGTCGAGCGGTTATCGGCGTGCCGAAATAGCCTAGCTGACTGGTTTTAGCAATAGGGAGGATCGCGTCAGAAGCTGGGTCTGCGGTGAGAGCTGATCTTGCAGTGGTGACGAGGTCATCGTACACGGCTTTTAGCTCCGCGGGGGTTTTCCCGAGGAATCCCTCTTCGAGAACCCACATCACGGCTTGTCGGTCAGAGACAGGGGCTTGCATGATGGCACCATCGAGGATGGGACGGTGGCGATGGACGAGGGAGGGGTCATAAGGGGGATTGCTGGTATGCGGGTTGGGACGGGAGAGGTAGTGCAGAACGCATTGGCTTCCTGTCGAATGACCCATGAGGACGATCTTGGAGGAGGTATTGTTGTATTTTGACTTTTTGTACTCTTGGATGTACTGGATGCACTTTGCGATTTCATCAGTGTCGCGGTCGAGATGGCCCAGGCCCCATCCTTGGTATGATGAAGTGAGGTTGAGAGTAAAGAGGGACCACGACGTTGGCAGCACTCCGCGGACTACATCGGCGAGATAGGAAGTGGTGGCGACTCCATCGCCTAGTCCCCCGACAAAGAGGATACTGTGTGGTTGTTGGATGCCAGTGTTGGTAAACTCGAATGTGACCAAGGTCTCGTCCTGTCTTCCAGTAAGTAAACAATACCGAATAAGCTCCCATGATATGCAGATAACAGAACATACATAATGATGCAGGATACCTGGGAAACCCCCTTTGGGCCAAAACTGCGAATACTGCGATTGCGACATGTCGATGCTGTTGTGAACAATGTGGGAAACCCAAAACACAATGACAGGGGTAGATACATGTTTGCTCCGGGCTTCGGGGTAAGAAATGTCGCGAGCTCTTGCCAACTATTCACGTTCCGATGCCGGACATCGGTGTCGTTCGGAGACAAGACGGCACGCGTGCGCTAGCCGATGGCACTAGTGAAGCAACCCCCACAGGCGGACAAAAATAATTCGTCGCTGATGATCTGATTAGATGATCAGATAAGATTATGGATGCAAGCCACACGAAAACAGGAAATCCCTGTTTTCGCCTTGTCGGTATTCCCAAAGGGGAAATTATGTGTCATGAGGCCGCTGTGACAACAACAAGACCCCATCCACACTCGTTGCTCCTCGCCGTCCTCGCTTATGCTGCACGGTTATTGGTCTGCTGTTCGCAGCGTCCATGGTGGTTCTGCAAGCTCTTGCAGATTGGGCACACCGTTGAGGCTCTGAACCATGCATCGAATCACTCCGATGGGCGGATCATTGGCTTCTCCGCGGCACATCGGCTGCCAAGTGGCAACTCTCAACCTGCCTATTGAGAGAATCTCGACAGAACCTCGTGGAATGCGCACTGTGTACCTGAGCTGAGTGAAAGAGGACAGCCATGTTTGTGGCCCGTGCTTCCTCTCAGGGGTCAGGGGAACTCCCCTATTCCCAGTCCGCGAGTTTGGCGACAGCATGACGGGGTTCCGGGCTCTAGCCGGTGTCGGTTGTGCATGGCTCGAGTGGCCATGGAGTGGTTGTCGAAGGGGAGAACCCATATGACTGGCGGTGGGCGGACGCGGAGGAAAACTAGAGTTGCAACTTCTTTGTACGTTTCAGCGCCAGAGCCAAAGCAAAATGCACCCTCTCGTCAGTTGGCTTCGACGCCCAAAGCGTCCCAAGCTATTTTCCCGTGTTTGGGGCCCCAAGAGCTTTGAAAAACAAGCCGAGTCCATCGTCGTCAAGTCCAAGTCGAGCGAGGACTCGGGAGAGACCAGCAAAGCCGTTCCGTTGCCCGACCCAGTTGATAGCAATGGCCCGTCACCCAACCTGGTGGGTAGCAATGGTATTCAGTCATTCCATATCCCCAAACTCAGCTCCGACAAACTCCCTACTCCCACGGGAATGAGAGAAGATGTCTTGCTGCTCGCTTGGCTTCTTGTTCTGCTGCGTATCCGCGAGGATGGACAGGCTGAGTTCGAATGGACTTACGACTACGGCGGTTCATTCTCCGACAAATTTGTCCTGTCTTCCGAAAAAGCTGCGACAAGCCTGCAGAGTAACGTCGAGGAGGTTACTTCCGCCATCTCTCAACACGTGGCTGAGGTCACATCCCGGCGTAGGATGAAACCTGCATCCCGTCCCGTGTCGGTATTTCTCAGTACCGGTGTTTTGTCCCGAGAAGTCGGGTCCAAGGATGATGTGAATAGCCGTCTCTCAATTTTTGTTGACATAGCTGTCAGTCATCCGAGTTGTCTTACTGATAGTCTGCAAGCAGGCTCTTCACCTTAAAGTCGGCTTCAGCGGTGGAACCCTCGTCGTCAGCCCTGTATGGCACACCGACACCGTCTTGCCGTACACCGTCACCCGACATATCGAAACACTCGTTGACATTGTCAAGTTGTGCCTCTCGAGCCCATCCGAGCCCATCCAAATCTGTCTGCGTCCCACGACACATGATCTCGACTGGATATGGAAGTGGAACCGCGATCTGCCGCCGACACTCGACTACTGCATGCATGAAGTCGTGGCAGAGCGAGCAGCGAAACACCCCGACAAGATCGCCGTCAACTCTTGGGATGGGGATCTCACATATGCCCAGATCGAGCGATACTCCTCCATCCTGGCAGCGTCGCTCCAAGACGCTGGGGTGGAGCTGCACGACTTTCTGCCAGTATGCTTTGAGAAGTCAAGATGGACTACGGTTGCGGTACTCGCGGTTATGAAGTCAGGGGCAACGTTAGTGCTCATGGATCCAACACTTCCTCTGGCTCGGCTACAAAACATGGCATCCCAAGTAGGTGCTAAGGCCATGCTGTCTTCCCACACGCAGTGTGACCTTGCAAAGCGCATTATGCCGACGGGAAACATCACTGTCGTGGGTGAAGATAACTTTGCCGATATCCCCGAGACTCAAGCCGCTCCCACTATCCCAAAGGTCCCTGCATCTGCCCTCATGTACATTATCTTCACATCTGGCAGCACGGGCACACCAAAAGGCGTCAAGATCTCCCACAGCGCTTACACGAGCAGCGCTATTCCCCGCGCCAGAGCCGTGGGATACATCGAAAGCAACCGAACCCTCGACTTTGCGTCTTACGCCTTCGACGTCAGCATTGACAGTATGCTGTGCACCCTTGCCAACGGTGGGACTTTGTGCATACCCTCGGACGAAGATCGACTTAATGACATTAACGGCGTGATTCGAAGTATGAAGATCAACTATGCGGGAATCACTCCGTCGGTGGCAAGGATTCTCGATCTCGATGTCATCTCGGCAATGACGAATGGGCTTGGTCTTGGCGGTGAAGCCATCTCGGCTCGTGATGCGTCAGTTTGGGGCAAGCATGCCAGGATCATCATCGGCTATGGGCCTTGTGAGTGTACCATTGGATGCACCATTAACAGCAGTGCTGCCACTGGGCGGGATTATATCTCGATCGGGCATGGCAATGGGGCGGCCATTTGGATTGTCAGTCCGGATGACCATGAGTTTTTGGTTCCGGTTGGTGCTGTGGGGGAGTTGCTTGTTGAAGGCCCGATTGTTGGACAGGGGTATCTGAACGACCCTGAGAAGACGGCCGCGGCGTTTATTCATGACCCAAGCTGGCTGGTTGCCGGTCATAGTGCAACTCCCGGGAGACGAGGTCGCTTGTACAAAACGGGCGACTTGGGACGGTACGATCCAGACGGCTCGGGGGGGATCGTGTTTGTTGGCCGGAAGGACACCCAGGTCAAGCTGCGCGGACAGCGAGTCGAGTTAGGTGAGATTGAAAGCCAACTGAAGGCACGCCTGCCCGCGGATGCCAGCGTTATTGTCGAAGTGGTCACTCCTCAGGGGTCAGCCCAGCCGGCACTTTTAGCATTTGTCGCGCCACAGACCAAGGGACAACAAGACAGGGAAATGGAAACAAGTCCACTCCCTAACCATATCAGGGAAGCCTTAGCTCGGGCCGAGCAAGAAATTGGTGCAGTGCTGCCCCGATACATGGTGCCAAACGCTTATCTCCCCGTCAATTACATCCCAACCTTGATCTCTGGGAAAACTGATAGGAAGCGGCTTCGACAATTCGGTACGGCTGTTGACTTCCGCCAGGTTGAGCGAGAGACGTCAAGAACAGCAGGCAGCCGCCCTCTAACCAACATGGAGGAACAGTTGCGGCAGGCATGGGGCATGGTGCTCAGACTTGAGTCGGGAAACGTCCATCCTGACGACAACTTCTTTGCTCTTGGCGGAGACTCCTTGGCTGCTATGCGGCTGGTTCCGGTATGTAGGGAGCAGGGCCTCAACCTGAGTGTTTCCAACACTTTCAACCATCCCACGCTTTCTACCATGGCTGCCGTGATGCATACGGTCTCGGAACCTTCGGAAAACACTGTCAGACAACCTTTCTCGATGCTCTCGCAACCCATAGACATTGCCCGCCTCGAGGCTGCCCATATCTGCGGTGTTGAGTCAGATATCATTGAAGACATCTATCCATGCACACCAACGCAGGAGTCCCTCTTCACATTTTCCCTCAAGTCAACCACGGCATATATAGCGCAACGCATCGCTGAGATTCCCCCGCACATTCCACTGGAAGCGTGGAAGTCAGCTTGGGAGGCTGTTGTAGCCGCCAACGCCATCCTGCGCACCCGCATCGTCCAGTTCCACTCCGACACCACACTGCAACAAGTTGTGCTTGCGTCGCCAGTCCAGTGGCACCATGCCCCAGATCTCCCGTTGTACCTCGCCGCAGATCGCGCCGACAAAATTGCCCTCGGACACCCCTTGGCACGTTATGCTCTCGTAGTTGCCGGACCCGACAAGTACTACATGGTTTGGACAGTTCATCATGCCCTGTATGATGGGTGGTCGGAGCCGCTGCTGCTATCTCAGGTTCTCGCCCACTTACAGAACAAAACACCAAATCCAAGCCGCGCACATATGGCCGACTTTGTGCATTTCTTGGACTCACAAAGCCAGTTAGAAGCTCAATCCTTCTGGCGGAGAGAGCTCGCTGGTGCAACAGGTCCGCAATTCCCAGTTGTTCCATCCCGTGATTTCCTCCCCAAGGCCACAGGTCTTCTCGAGCGGCGTATTGCACTCTTACCACCTGCGAATTTCCCATTCACACGTGCGACACTCTTGCGCGCTGCGTGGGCTGTCGTTGCGGCGCGTCGAACCGGCAGCGACGATGTGGTGTTGGGGGAGACCCTCACGGGACGTGATGTTCCTCTCCCGGGTATTGAAGGTGTGGTTGGTCCTGTCATTGCCACGGTACCAGTGCGCGTTCGTGTCCCGGGAGAGAGTACCGTGGAGGCATTCTTGGCTGTTGTCCAGCGTGCTGCCATGGAGCGCGCGGCATTCCAGCACCTCGGCGTGCAGAATATCCGAAAGGTAAGCCGTGATGCGCAGATTGCGTGCGAAATGCCCATGGGCATGGTGGTGCAGCCAGCGCCTGGATCAGTTGCACAAGAACTCGGTTTCGAAGTGGGTGATGTGGTGAAGGAAGCCATCAACTTCAATCCTTACTCGCTGATGCTTGCATGCGGGATGGGTGAGGGTGAGGCCAGGGTATGCGCGAGTTTTGATACAAGGGTTGTTGGGGTGGTTGAGATGGAAAGGATTCTCGCCCAATTCGACATCGTTGTTCAGGAAATTCTCTGCGGGTTGGGTCGCAAGGTGTCCGAAGTCGGCGGGCTGGGCAACGACGAGTTGGAGCAGATTTGGAAGTGGAACAAAGCGCCGCCGTTGACTTTGGACGCGGCGAAGCTTCGAGCAGACGACGCAATTGCACAGGGAACGCCTTATCCCCGAGTGGCGGTCCCGTGGGTGTGCGATCCTCGCTGTCCTTCTCTGCTGACGCCGATTGGATGCACCGGTGAACTTTGGCTGGAGGGAAGTTTTCTCTCCGCTCCTTCCTCACCTCGTTGGCTTGAAGCCGGCAGTGTGTCGTGTCCCGGCCGAAAGGGGAAGGCGCAACCTACTGGGGACATTGTTAAGCTTTGCGAAGACGGGAGCTTGATTTTCGTCGGACGAAAAGATACTATCGTGCCGGCCCAAGGCCACTCGGTCAATGTTGCGGACCTTGAAAGTCACTTTGAGAGGCATCTCCCGTCGTTCCGTGCCGCTGCAGTTATTCGGCCAGCTCAGAATGGAACACAAAAGCTCCTTGTCGTCTTGGAGGGTGTCCCAGGGCGAGATACCGTGGGCATTTTGCCAGAAACGTACAAGATCAAGTGGGAGGGCGCCAAATCTGAGATGTGCTCTGAAGCGACAATCTGCGCAACGGTTTATACAAATCTTGCCACTGCACTCAAGAAGTTTGACAAGTTTGCGCAAAATTCTCTCCCGTCGCACCTGGCGCCTTCCTCGTACGTCGTCCTCGACAAGATCCCCACAGCTAGCGGCAGGGTCGACCGCACTTTCCTCAGTCATGTTGCTTCGGCAATTCCATCGCATGTTCTCGACCAGATCAGTTTGGGTTTCAGTCAAGCATGGGACAAGCTCTTCGATACACACGTGACAGTCGAAGAAGGTATTCTGCGGTCTGCCTGGGCAAAGGTGCTTGGTCTAGGTCCAGAACGGATTGATGTCGACGACAACTTCTTCCGTCTCGGTGGCGACTCGGTTTTGGCAATGAAGCTGGTTTCACATCTACGTTCTCAGGGTCACGGTCTCACTGTGGCTGATATATTTCAACACATGCGTCTCGGGGATGCAGCGAAAAGGCTGAAGGTGAACCAGGCGTCTAAACTGGACATGATTCAGCCTTACAAAGCATTCTCCCTACTTGGGGCCGTGGATCCCACGCAGTTCGTCTCGAATACTGTACGTCCGAAGCTCGTAAGACCGGAGTGGTCTATTCAGGATGTGTATCCCGTTACGGACTCCCAGGCCCTCGACATCAGGGCCACCATGCAGGCTCCCCGGACATCGATGCAGTACAACATGCTGTATTTTGATCATGGGGTGGACTCGGAGCGACTTCTCTGGGCATGTCATCAGCTCGTTCAAGCCCACGACATTCTTCGCACCGTTTTTGTTCAGAACCGTTCCGCTTTCTACCAGGTAGTCCTTGCGGACTTTGAAGCCCCAATCACCACACATCTCGCCGATAGAGATCTTGAGCCATTCATCGCGGACCTCTGTAGTAAACACATTGAAGCCGAGTTTCCACTTGGATCTTCTTTCCTACACATTTTTCTGGTTGAGGGTCTTGATGGCCAGGCCTGTCTTGTCATTGCACTCTCGCACGCCCTTTATGACGGCATCTCCCTCCCACGTCTCCTTCGCGATTTAGAGACACTCTATTCTGGTTCCAAGCTCGACGATTTCGAGCCATTCTCGTCGTATATCTCACAAACCAACGCGGCTACAACCCAGAGCCAAGCTGTTGACTACTGGCGCAACCTCCTTCGCGGGTCAACTTTGACGGTCCTTCCTCGTTCATCAACATCAGTTTCGCATAAATCCATATTCAACTCAATCTCCACCTCCACAACGCAGCCCCCGCCTGAAATCACCACGGCAACCCTTCTTTCTTCCGCATGGGCCCTCCTCCTCGCCCGTCGTCTAGGTGTAACTGACGTAACATTTGGCGGCATCACCTCCGGCCGCAGCCTTGATCTGCCAATGGCCGACGCCGAGAATATCATCGGCCCATGCTACCAATTCACACCAATCCGGGTTTCTTTCCAACAAGGCTGGACCGCGATTGACCTTCTCCGGTTCGTTCAGACACAGACGGCGGAGTCCTCGGCGAGAGATTTCCTTGGGTTTGACAAGATTGCAACAGCATGCACAGAGTGGTCGGACATGAATTGGGATAGGGATGGGGTGAGATTCTTTGATAGCGTGGTGCATCACCAGGATTGGGAGGATTTTGACGAAATGTCCTGGGCTGGGGGGAAGTGTCGGGTGGCGATTGCGAATCCCCATGGTGATGCGGCGTGGCCGATGAAGCTAGTTTCGTTTATTAAGGAGGGAAAGGTTCACGTAGGAGTGGCGGGCGGGGAAGATGATGGAGAGTTTCTGGAGGGGGTGCTGGGGGAGTTGAAGGCTGTGGTGGAGGAGCTGGTGGGAGAAGAGAGAGGTTTGCTTGGTTTCTAGCACTGTGTTCGGATTGTTCCATTTCCATGTATTTCCATGCTTGCGTTCAATCTCTTTATTGTTAGTACAACCACCCAGCGCTATTGGATCTGCCCAAACACACATACTTGATCCGACGAAGAAAGTTGATGGTCGCAGAGGTGTGGGTGATGTGAATACCTAGTGCCCTTAGAGAGTAGTAGCTTCTGTCTGTTCTCATATTTAGCGGCCTCTTGTCTCATCATCTACCCTTATTTGTGCTCTCTTGGGCGTGGCATTGCAGGTATGCCAGGGGAAAGTCGATGACTATGGCCGCCCTCGCGCGGTCGTCCCAGGTGAGGTTGGTGTCCCGGACGTTGTCGTGCCCGGCCCACGAGAGGAGCATCATGCGGGTTACGGTGGCGAGGCTGCGGAGCGGGTAGGGGTGGTGGACGAGGTCGACGGCGCCCAGGTAGACGGGGGATACAGGTGCCCTGGAGGTCCGGGCAGCGCGCATAGACGCGCGCGCCTCGTCGGCGAGAAAGCCCGCATCGACCCTTGGACGCCCTTGGCCACACAAACGTAGCCGTACGTCGGTTCCCGTCCTCTTGAACAGGACCCCAGTCGCGCCGAGCAGGCCATACTTTTCCAGGCACTCGCAGCAGCCATGGTCGAGATCGCGGGCGAGCCGGTCTCGGACGCGCAGACACACCTCGGAGGCCGAGAGGGCGTGGTGGTGCGGCCAGCAGCTCGGCCGGCCGTGCGCGGGGCGTGTTCGAGCAGTCGGGATCGAGAGGGCCTCCGCGGCAGAGGCCTAGCAGGCAAGCTTGCGTGCAGTACAGCATGGGATCGGTCCCGCCGCGGCGGTCATGGGAAGAGGGCTCGTCGGAGATTTCGCCGAGGACACACTTATCACGATCCGATGGATCGTGATGCCAATCAAGGTGTCAGGACTGCTCAGCGTGTGACATGGGGCAGACCGCAGGTATCATGGTGGGACCCGTCTGAGACAGCATGCGTACCAAGGAGCAGCTCGGCTATATCGTCAATACGGGATTATATAGGTTCAACGCGACAATACGCTTCCCAGGGGCGATTTAAATGCACCTAGCAAGCGGCGGCTCCGTCACGCGGATGTCGGCCGACATATTGATGCCGCATGGTCTGTTCTGTTCCGTATTGGGAAGAATCTGTAGAGTATGGGTGGTGGTGATCTAGATACGATACGTGAGGATGCGCTAACGGCACTGTTGGGCTTAGCGGCAGTTGGCATCAAAGAACAGGATGAGGGTGTGCAGCACTGCCGTCTCGTTATTGCTGGGCGCCGTGCTTCAGCAGATCCCATACCTTAAGCGTGTCTTTATCGGACTGAGCAATTGCGAGGGTAGTCAAACCGTCGGGGTCTAGGGCATTGATGTCAGCGAGCCGCTCAAGTCCAAGTAATTACACGAACTGCCGAATGCACAAACTTTTGGAGAATTTGGATGATCCAAGGAGCTGAGGCAATTCCCCTCTTGCTCTAACTGAAATTCGCACCATTTCCCTCCTGCTCTAACTGAAATTCGCACCATTTCCCTCCTGCGACATTCCTTCCTACTTTACTATTTTCGTATACTAGCAAAAGGAAACCCTCATACTTCCCTATTTGTATATGTACTAAGGTAAGAGGGGACGGGACGGATGATTGCTGGCAAATCACTGCGGAAGAAGCTGAGAGACGGCATGGTCGTGCTGTTTTTTTTTTCTTTTTTTTCTACCGTCTTTCACCTGGCTGCGCCATAGAATCGAAGCCGCTGTTGGAGTGAAGGGAAGCGCGGCTAGGGCGGTAGTGCTTTCGGTACGTGTAGGTACCTTGCCTCGAGCTTCTTCCGCTCCCGTTTGGCCAATCTCCCGATAGCAATCTCCTCCATCATGAAGTTAGGCATCCAGAGTCTCTCGAGCAAGCCCCTGCTATCCCGTCTCAACTCCTCCACCTGGTCGAGTTTATTAAGCTCGCGGAGCTGGTGCGCCGCTTCCGCCTTGAGCTTCCACATCTTTCCCTCTGCTTCCTCACGCTTCCTCCAGCAGCTGGATCTGTGTAAATTAAGACTGCAGGATTTTCTTGGCGAAAAGACATTGTATCGGAATCTGGCCCATTTCATTTTGCACCACACAAATCGAGTGCTGGTTAGGCAGATCTGCCAGTCAATTATGCCCTTATTTGTCTTGTTCCACCTCCTCCACTTCTGCTCTTCGGCATCGAGAACGGTGCGTAAATCCTCCTCAATCGCCCTCAGCTCGTCCCAGAGGTTGCGTAAGATCTCCAACCTCCGTGGATAGGTGGCGCTGGACAGCGGGGGCGGGATTGGGTAGAGACCTTGGTCGGAGGCTTGATTCTCGTTCTCTGGTATTAATGACGTAGCTTCAACATCACTGCTTATATCGAGGTATGGCTCGTATACGAAGGGGATGTCTGGCCATGTGCTATTAGTGTGGTCCTCAGGGCCTACACCGTTGTAAAGCATTCTTTTGGTGATGAAGAAAGGGTAGCCGAACTGATGAAGAAGGATGAAGAGAAAACAGAATTCTAAAATACGGGGGGGTTCTTTTTAATAGATTTCCAGGCCCTCGGATGTCGTGTCGTATCCAAAAACTTTCTTGCGGCTTTTCAAATTTAGCCTTCTCCGGCAACTCAATTTTGTCCTTGTGAGGTAGATTATACTTTGTTGAGGTGTCATTGCGGCCGCGCCCCTGAACTTTGCTCGTAGACCTTCCAAGACTTACTCGAGGTCCACTGGAAGCCGCCGCCGTGGGCACACAGTGGAGGTCTTGTGGGTGCGGGGGATGTGTGTAAGCTGGTTTTCGAATTAGTCTTCTCGTAAAGCCCGGAGTTATGTAGTAGCTGCGCAGAAAAACGCCGGTTTTTTTTTTTTTTTTTTTGGCAACATGGTAGCTTGGAGTTGGCGCGTGAGCAGATACAAGGGCCAGGAACGACACCTAAGACTCCGGGAAATGGTGGAGATTTGCTCCCGCGCCGACTCGATTCTTCTTTAAAAACACGTTCCTGGCTAACATCAAAGGGGCGGGCCGTGTACTCATCTGCAAGCCACGCCTCTTGCTAACTTATAGGCCAGAACCACGGTGGCGCTCAGTCGCAAGAGCATAGCCCCCCTTTTTCGAGGCTTCTCTGGCGTCCGAGCCCAAAGCGAATTATACAGATCGTTGATATCGCTCGGCAGGCTGGCCACAATTTCCTGGAGGTCTCTGATCCCGCAGCCCTCGGTGACAGATAGAATCAACGCATCGATCATAATCTTCAACCATATAAAAACGCCGTTAGACTTCTCATGAACGTCCTTAAGTAACTCAGTTGTCTCGGTAGGATAGGCGTGTTGGAAATCGCTGAACCCTCTGCACGGGCGAAATCTTTCCCGAACAAAGACGGCCATGTCGTCGTTTGCAGTGTGTTTATGCATCTGCAAATTCGGCACGTCTCGGCACGCATCGTCGAACTCAATCCATAGCCTGCTCGCAACGCAGATCTTGACGTGGCGGTCGGTAGAGGCGAGCGACTCCACAAGTTTCACAACGTCCGGGGGCCGCGTATCGAACTCGTCCAATCCGTCGACAAAGATGGCGAGACAGATCTTATCCACAGTCAACAAGAGCAAGGCCTGAAACGACTCGTCGACTTCCCAATCCTTAAGATTAGGGGCCGATATTACTGTATCCGGGTACCCTGCGGTTTAGAGGGCCGCACAAAGGGCGTACATACTTGGTGTGAGCTTGAGGACGAGCTCGGGGACCGAAGTCAAGGCCTGATAGAGGATCTTTCTTTTCATCCCTTGGAGCGACTTCTACAACACGGCGCCAACGTTCCACGCGTAATAACGGACGATAAGGAGCGGCAGAGGCCCAGCCCACATTCGGAGGTGCTTACCCAAACGCCGGGCTTCCGAGTATGTGCTTCATGATGGTCGACTTCCCCGACCCAGGCTTTCCGGTTATATCCAGTAGACGGGGATGACCATTCCTCTCCAGCCAGCCGGGAAAGCTACTCCACAATGGTTGACCATGCTGAGACGGAACATCACGTTCGTAGATCCAAGTGTATGTTTGCAAGATGCTATCAGCCACACCATCTTCCCGCGCCTGGAATGACTCGAATTTGAACCGGGTGGCTGCCTTGGCGGCAACGGACACGACCAAGGTGTCCGTCGGCCCCCCATTGCATCGCCGTCGGAACTCTCCGGTTTCCAGTCTTGACGCCAGATTTCCAAGGCAAGCGCCCCGCCAACGTGCCGGCTGCCAAGGGAGTCTTCGATGGACGCTTCTATCTCAGCGCACGAAACGAGTTGCCCGGAATTGAGAAGGCCGCGCATTACTTCAGTAGCGACGCTCTGACTAGGGGGAGGGGAAAGAGACGCTGTAACGTTCCCTGATTGGCCGTTTGGTCTAAGTTCGTTCTTCATAATGTCAAGCAGTTCGGCGACCTGGTTGCTAAAAATGGGTCTCCTTCCTCTCTCTGGCCTTGTTGCTCTCCCTAGGTGTATTCCGTGTTAGAGACGTGATTCCCGACAACGGGAAGTGGATGTAAGAGGAAAGCTGGCATACCAGATGGACAGAAGAATTGCGTCCGTCGTTGTGGAATCAGGGGAAGCTCAGAGACAAATTAGCCACTGCTCACCCCAGCTCACCCCAGCTCACCCCAGCTCACCCCAGCTCAGGACAATGAACGAAAAAGGGAATTTTATGTGCCCAGATTCGTCGCAGGAAACCAGACTGTTTCAGGGGTTCAGCCCAGCAGGGTTCTCGCTCTGAAAACGGCTTTGTGAGCCAAATTGACTGCTAGATCCAAAAAGTAGACGCAGGATCCCTTTGTTATCAGATTATCGCCAAAGTTATCACCTTCTCCCGATCCCACTTTTCCCCCTCCATCATCCCCCCAATATACGCCTGACCTACCACCCTAAACCGGTTTTTCTCCTCCACAAACCTCAACACCACCGGCAAGTCAAACCCGCTTAGTAAACCCACCACATCACCCTGTTGAATTTCGAGGTTCGCACACCCAATATACCCCCGTCTAGTAACAAATATGGATTTCCTCGCGGCGTGCATCCAGATAAGGTGAGTTAGCTGGGCGGTTCTCTTACAAGTTTTTAAAGCGCAGAGGGTCTGCCATTCTTCGCTCTGCGTTAATCTTTTGCGGGATTCATCATCAGTATCATAGAAATGGGCTTTGATTTTCGGGTGCTGTTGCGCTTCCGTGAAGAATTCCGTTCGGTCCTCCGTCGGGTCGAGGATATGCGTCCATACCCATAGGCTATTCGCCAGACTTTCCGTCGTAATCCCCAGCGTTAAAGCGCGGCCAAACGCAAGCATGAGGAGTTTAGGATCGTTGCCGTATTGAGGTAGTAAATGCGAGAGGTTAGAAATTAAAAGGGAATACCATTCGCGATAAGCCGCGACGGTTTGTTCATAACCATCATGCTCTTCGAGGTTTACAAATTCTCCATCGAGAGAGAGCGTCGGGTCAGAGGAAGGATGCCATACCGTCAGGGTAGTTCGCGATTCGATTAAATCGACGAGCATCCCCGACGTGTAGAGCGTGCGGTGGTCCTCGCTGAAATGGAATGTCGGGCGGGAATCCCCCGCGGGTTTCCCGCCCAAAAACGCATCGCCCATGCGAAACTCCCCGGCATAGTCGGGAACCCAGCTCGGTGCTGACAAACACGAACTTGGCCCGTTGACGAGTTTCAGCAGACTAAGCGAATTGGCGATTAGACAGGCTTCTCTGGTAAAGTCCCAGAAGACCTCATCTTTTGTCTTGGTGTAATCTGGCGGGGAGAGTTCAACGCCAAGGTGTTGGAGCACACCATACAGACCGTAAACTTTATCTCTCGGATCCGTGGCCTGACAGGCGCGGCTGCGAAACATGAGTCCGTGCAGCTCCATGTTTTTGCTGAGAGTGAACCGAGAATGGGCCGAAAGGTAGTGCATCCACACGGTGTGGTTGAACATGTACGTGCTCTGGTGCTCTGACGAGAACTGCATCAAAGCACCGGATAAACAGTCGAGCGGCATTTCGAGGGTTCCGCAGTTTACCAGCATGGGACACGGGTTGTACCAGTTCTCGGTGGGGATGAAGACAGATTCCTGAATGGTCCAGACGCGCCGCCACCAGCTGCGCCGTAACAGGTCGAGGAAGAGAGGGGTATGTCCTTGGGCTGTATTTTGCATCCAGATGAGATGGTCAGTTAAGTATTGAGATATGTGGTTGGAAACTGGACATACCCCTAATAACCCCGTGACTCCAACTCTCTACGCGCTCTCTCACCGACGCGATCGGCAAACACGTCCAGCACCAAAATAGCCAAACATAACTCCACGCCAGATCTGTGCCCGCCGTCGGCAAGCCGAGCCAGATATTTACCGTGTGAGCTCTCTGGTAAATCTCCGTCATGAGCGGAATCTGTAAGCTCTTCTCCTCCGGGGAAGACTGGTCAATACATATCGCGTCGATCCAAATGTAGAGACGTCCTCGCAGTAACATGTGACGGAGGATATCCTCGCAGTTTTTTGTCACTGCCAGTTTTTTTTGGTTTCCACTGATGAGAACATGTCGGTCCATTTTCTGGTCGTCCCAGGAATAGGACATGGCGCGGTAAGGGAACATGAGGACGTGTTTGTCGAGGGAAACCGTGTGCAGTTCACATTGTATTACGTTGTCTTGGTGGGTTTGGGTTTGGGTTGCGTGCCACGGATTTTTAAGTTCGAGAATGCGAATGTATCTCTTGCCCGGGAGACGGGTGTAGCGATAGGCATCTTCCGGTTCGGGTTTGCCGGGTTTTGCACGGGGAAGATGCGAGATATCTTGTTCAAAAGGCTGAAACTGACGAAAGGAAGAGGACGACAAATACAGGGCGTAATAAACCCCGCGGTAGACGACGAGGAAAGCCACCCACAGTGAGGAGAGGATCGAGACAAGTATTTTGATGGGTGATACCAAAATGGCGTAGGCGGCTGCTTCTAGCGGGTCTCGGGGCATTTTGGCCACATAAGTAACCTTGACGGAAGAGAAAGACTCGCGTTGAAGAGGAGATGCACATCTTGTGGTTGAAAGGCTGGGCGGTGTGGTTTATTCTATTTATAGCAACATACCAGTTCCTCGAATCGAAGGACCAATCATATTCCTCGGGTCGCAATCCCCTCAGTTTGAACCAGACTCCGTTTCAACCAAACTTTAGTTTCACTACGGCCAAGACAACCAAACTTTATCTTCAAAAATCTCCATCATCAATGCCATCACTTTGTTGGAGATAAATGTCATCATGAATAACATGCCCCCCGAAGGAATGCAATCCTCGCTCTCCTCCCTCAGCGGCAATTTCATCCTCGAAAACTGCTGGACCTCCATCATCCATGCCTTGCTCATGCGTTTTGTCTGGAAGGCAACTTATCTTAAGTCTATCGTCGCATTTGCGATAATGAGACCGGTTCACTCTTCTTATCTCCTCGCTTTTGGCCTGACTCATGCGCTCCTGGATCCTCACGATTTCGGGCGTGTGGTGCTGGCAGTGCGGGATGTGAGCAAGGCCATGGCTGCGCTGGTGTCGTATGTTGGTGCGCTGACAGTGCTTTCGGGGTGTGATATTTTGCTGTGGCAGGTTGTGCCTCTGTTTTGGCGGTACCTTACGCTGCAACTTACGCTACTCTTGGCCCTCATGGTGTCAAGAGTACTATTCTGGAATGGTACTAAACTCGTCGCTGGGTTTTTGTTGTCAATGGTCAGAAAGCTGTATGGCGTCTCAGTCGCAATACCCTCATCAACCCCAGCTCAACTCATCAAAGAACACGGCCTGGTCATCGCCTCAAAACTCAGGTTCGTTTTGAAATACCTGGCAACAACCTGGCTTTTACGCCCTCTCCTCGGACCTCCTCCATCTGAGCTCCCTCTGTTTACTCTCAACCCCATTGACCCGACCAAACAAATCCGCTTACTGGAAATCCAACCCCGAATTCCCTTTACAACTCCCACGTCCCGGCTGGTTGTGTACAGTCTGGAAGATCCCCCGCCTTTTGAAGCCGTGTCACTCGTGGTTTCTTCGTCGTCATCAACAGAGCCAACAGAGATCAATATCAATAACCGCCAGTATCCAACCTCAGTTAGCACACGAGATACCATTACCAAATTAAGCTGTCTTTTCCAGACCCGTCTTGTTTGGATTAAAGAGATTTGTTTGGATTCAAATCTAGACTTGGACATACACCGCAAACCACCACTCCCAAACTCCTGGGAAATAGACCACCGAAACCTTGCTCTCAAGAAATCCTTTCGAGTGCAAGTCCCGCTCGGTTCGGCCCCGCTTGCCCATAGCGCCGTAGCATTTATGAATACTCTTACCGGACTTTCCTGGACTTCAGGATTACAAGATGGAGTGGGGTATTATGAGCGCGTATGCTGCGCTACCCGATCCGTTATTGAAGAGGGGCTGATTTCGGCATTCCTCGAGTTTCTAAACCATCCTTGGTGGGGAGATGCGGATACTGTAAGAGAAGTACTGGGGTGTAAACAGGTGACGTTTATCTATGGGAATTGTCTCGTCACGGCGGATTATTTGGCCTATGTCGGTGAGGTTTTGGCGAATGCCGAGGAAGGGTTTACGAGAACGGCAGTGGAGAGGGCGGGAGAGGGAGAGGGGAAAGAGTTGAGTTGGCCTCTGCCGGGGTTGGAGGTTTTGATCGGGCTGAGTCGTAGTCGGGACGTGTTTGATATGGGTGATTGGCAGGATCTATGATGTTTTTTACTATTCATATTGGAATACAGCCTTCAATCGCAACAGCAAAAAGGAGCATAACCGCAACTGGACTTGTGTATACATATTAGTAAATAAATAACTGAAACCGGATTGCTGAAGCCATATACAAAGTAAAGATAGATAGATAACAGACATATCTGTTCCTCAAGCACCACTTCTAAACCTCGCCCAAATCTCATAGATCCGCTCCCCCTGTCCTCTCGTAAACTCCGTCATGCACTCATCCGAGCTATACGACATGTAATTCCTCACCGCATCACTGCCATTCGCTTTCGGACAGGAATCCGCCTGTAGATTACAAACCCCGATGTCTTTCTCAACCAGCTTCATCTTGGGTGTATCCACTACATGATCATCGGGATTTGTTTCCGAACACGGATCCGGATTCATATTATTTTCCCGTAATCCGTTATCGTGAAACGGATGATATAAACCAAACCAATGGCCAATCTCATGAACTGCCGATTTCCCCTCGTTCATAAACCGATGATTTTCCCCTGGAAGTGTATAAATCGAAATCACACACCCATCGAGCCGCAATCGTTTCTGCGCGTCAGGCTCATTCTTGAATTCCGATTCCGGGTTAGTGCAATGGCCGCCGAAATCAATAGCCGTGATATTCCGAAAGTAGAGATTTAAAGTACGGTAATCGCCAACGTGCAAAGCGGTTTTCATGGGGTCGAAAAATCGCCCGACTTGGCGACCCGACCAGTCCGGGTTGAGAATCCATCGGTTGTGCGCTCTCGTGTGGTTAAAGGTTATACCGAGAGGTCGGTAAGCGTCCTTGATGATTTGGATTTGGTTGTCGATTTCGGCTTGCGTGACATTTCCGTCATCGCGACTGGGGCCGGCGGCAATGATATGCACGGTGAGGTTGACGGGAGGGGGAGGGGGGTAATTTATTCGGGGGTTTGAATCGTGATTGAGAATGGCGGGGTTGAAATCATTTTGATTTCCACATCGGGCCTGTACCCGGGCGAGATGTAAGGAAAAAAGACTGAGAATTATCTTCATTGCATTTGACTAGGTAATTTAGAGCAATGTAAATCTGTTCGACGCGTCTACTGTAGTGGGTTCAATAAGAGTATATAAACATGCCCACCAACCTTCCTAAAAAGTGATGAATGCCATCTTTTTGGACCTTCTCTCTACGAGCTTGGTGTCTTGTCTCTGCTATAATAGAGGGTGCCATTCCAGAGTTCTCTTTTTCTTCATGAGCGCTATTCTCCTCTCAAATTCACTGCGCAGAACGTAACATGAGCTTCTGCAGCTGACCCTGCGTGGGAGTTGCAAAACGCTGAAATCGGCATTCTTCTGGGACGGAGGATTCAATGGCACGCGACAGAAGCACCACGTGCAGGAGGAATCGAAAGGTCTCCCAAAGGTCTCCAAAATGAGAAGGTCTCCCGACAAACTTGCCGTCGCGAAATGCCGCCTTCCTAATGCAGCAAGCAACCAAACTGTGACCCAACCCAACCCAACCAGTGGATACGACCTGGCTGGCTGGGTAAGGGTGGGTAAGGGTAAGTCAGTGTCTCTTTTTTTTTCTTTTCTCCCTAGGATCACACTGTGCTGATGCAGAACGTACGCTTTTCGCGCAAGCTGATGAAAGTGCTGGTCTCGTCGATGCAGTTGAGTTTGAGTGCACGCCAAGACTAGAGAATAGGGGGTTAGGGGGCAGTACGGGTTTGGCCATCAGAGGTATGACTCAGCGGCTAAATACACCGGAGATAAACTGCAACAATTGGAACTCAATCTTTGAGTCATGCAAATTTGAGTTGCATAGCCGATAAGATCATCAAGTACGTTGGCATCTACCTAACATGGAGTGTTCCGTGACTGTCTCTCTATCGCCTCTTTCTAAGAAAACAAAACCAGTACTGTAGCAATCCAAAGGAGGGAAAAAAAAAAAAAGGGGAGAGAAGAGGAAAAGAACCGGCACAATGATACACCCAGCAGAAACCTTCTCTTCTTATCTATACAGCGTCTCCCAGAGAGACCTCCCCCCTCCGCCCACCATCTTTATTTCTAGGTAGGTGGGCAAGTATTTAAGCCTTTGCAGAAATCCCCCCCGGTCCCCAGTGGTTACAGGGCATGCAGCAAACATTTTCTCCGAGACAGGTGATGCCCATTGTCGATGTCAAGGTCGAGGACGTGGGCACAGAGCGGGATGAACTGTGGCAGGATGCTGTTAGGGAGCCGCACTGCATGTTCATTCTAATCAGTATTTGGATAACAGAAGATAGTTGTTGGATTGGAGGGAGGGATGAAATGGGTGGTTAAGGTAGGTGGGTAGGTAGGTAGGTAGGTAGGTAGGTGGTAGTCACCTGGCTCTCGTAGGATTGTCGCAAACGAAGACAATCGCTCTGAATCACCGGTGTCTATTGAATCCCTTCTGGTCAGTCCAAATCCTTTACGGTTGGTTACATGCGTGCTGTGCTTACACTCGAAGTAATCCAACTCGGAACTGCCGTCGTAGACCGAGTTGGCCGAGTAATAATCGGTCGCGAAGAGGTTGCACCCGCAACGTCCGGAGCTGCATGTCCAGGAGCGGTGACGGTGACGGTGACGTATGAGGTTACAACGAGGACGGACGCTGCAGTAGCGATATCGGTAGCGATAGACAGGCTGAGTGCCACAATCAACAGGGGGTTGAAATGCATTGTAGAGATTGTGAGTGTGTTTTTGTCTTAACGAAAGTTGTTTAAGATGCTGCTGCTGCGAAAAGGGAGAAATAGTTTACCTGACCAAAAACATTAGAGAGGAAATCGACCCTCGACCTTTATCTTTGCTCTATTCCCATCCTAAACCAAGGCAGACGACTCACTGAGCAGTCCACGTCATCACACACCTGGACGCCAATACGAGAAACGAGAAGCTGAACAGCCTCTGCGCAAGGAGGGCGGTTTCCATCCCGGCACCTCCAAAGGGGGGATGCTCGTCCAAAGGGCCCCGGCTTGTCCAAAGGGGGTGCAATTTACGCGTCGGTATTCCCGGACCCGGCTCGCAGGTGGGCCGTTGCCTTGGTTAGCTCTCCCCGCACCTCCTTACCGTGGCCACGGATATCATTGCACGCTTTGAGTTGTAATCCGGCCGCGGCCTATCTTACTACCGACTCGGTGTGACACACCACTGCACTTCCATCCGCTTTGGTTCGTCAGGCACCAAGTGAGGCATAAAACCGGACGTCATCGTCTGGCTGGTTTGGTGGCGTTTGGCGGCGCTCATTGGTCGCGTCCTTGTTGGCCTTCATTTAAAAAAAGGCTGGCCCGGTCCTTGAAGTTTGCATCCCCGGATATGGTGTGGGGGTCCTAACTTCTTCACCGGTTTCGGGCTTCAGATGGCCTGCATGGCGAGGGACCACTGCAGCCTTCTACCCAATCTCTACCGTCAGATCATGGCAAACTGCTCGCTAGACCGCTTCCGAGGCAGATCGCTACCCTATAGATTGCCGCATATTAGCAACCCTACATGTGCCGATTTCTTGATCGCATGCCGCAAGGCCGTTGCGCCGTTATCTTGCATCTCAGCCGTCAATGCTAACCCAATTCAGTAACCTGCCCTCACAGCCACATGCTCTGATAACCGTGCTACATTCGCATTACATAGCCCTTGTGATCGAGTAAGCAATTTCGCAATGTTCTCCGGTCTTTCAGCTTGACTTGACCTTCAAAACATGGGCATAATCAAAAGGACGCCCTGGTCGGGCGTAATGTCCCTCGTGGGCATGGCCGCGTGCCTTGTTGCCTCAGCCGTTGTGGTGGGAGTCTCCTACAACCAGAGTGTCGCATTGTGGCCGGTACGACCCCCTGTTCTTCTCGCCGTCTTCTCTGCCGCCTCGGGCATTCTTTACTCGTCGGCCCTGAACGCGGGCATCGCAGTGCGATTCTGGCTTAATGCTTACCGTGGCACGCGGCTGTCGGAATTACACTATATCTGGGACCATGGTCGAGGTATAAGTCTCATCTCTACCGTGCGAGGCGGTTCCAGGGCTCGAAAAGTCACACTTCTTGCGTCGGTGGGCTATGTTGCCCAGTTTGCGGCAGGTCCGATTCTGCAGCGGTCGACATTCCAAACACTGCGGGATCGGACCACATTCCCAACCATGTCGATAGACATTACCAGACGCTTCGCCGATGGTTGGTTCGGAGACAGATATGAAGCAAACTCGGGACTGTACGAGTACCGACATGGTCTGCCGCAGCTGCAACAGTGGTGGCATAGAGATGCCATCACCACGCGCAACGAGAGTGGGTACGCATGCTGGGATGGGAAATGCGATGGTCTGGTTCCGGGCGCCGGGTTCGCCCACGATTGCTGGACAACTACCGAGAGAGTGAATCTCGGTACGAATGGGGAGCGCGACGTGTCTGTCTTGTCGGTCACCTTGTGGGTAGCCCAAAACAAGACAGACCAGCCATTCCTGCGTCTGCGCACTCGCTATCTGTCGGATGTTGACCGAGGATGTATGGGAACCGTCCAGGCCGAGACGTGCTACATCACCGCTGCAACTGTCGAATACCCCATCACCATTCAGAACACCACCGTGTCACTCCGAGACGACCCACTCCTCAACATGCGCGTCCTCTCAACGTATTATTCCCATGGCGATAACCCCGACCTCCCCAAAGGTGTGGCTGCCGGACCGCTACTTAGCCTACGCAACTTTGTCTTGCCGGTTCTTGCCGAGAACGCAACCCGGGTCTTGGACGCAACCTTCAATCGGTCCTCGTACGGCGCGTTTGGAAGCTTGGCTGACATTTTCTTCGTGCCCGAGGCCAACAACACCGACCCGTCTCCATCAACTTGTCGACTAAAGTTTACCAGTCCAACCGAGTATGCATTGCGCGTCATGTACCAATTCATGTTTCGGTTTGCGCTGGCCGCGGGGAGTGGAGTTCAGACGGAGAAGTTTGACACCGAGAAAATCTCGCCGACGCTGGTGTATCGCGTGGATGCGCATTATCTCGCCGTGGGACTGGCTGCGCTGGGTTGCAGCATCGCGTTTGTGGCTGCGCTGATGTGGAATTGGTGGCTGCTGGGGCGGCATGTCACGCTGAGTCCGCTGGAGACGTCAGCTGCGTTGGGGATGCCGGTGTTGCCTCATAATCCGCATGCATCGTTGCATGAGATTCTCAGAGAGGCGAGAGATTTGCGGTCGGGGGTTGGGAGCTTGCACCAGTCGCCGCGGGGTACTGTTGAGGCGGAAATCGAGAAGTGTTGAGGTTTGTATACCTGCTGGCTGGAGAAACACGAGTGCAATGAAGAATCAGTTGTTTGGGGCGGCGCAGATGTTAAGGTTCTCAGGTATTCCCGAGGAGTTTCAGAAGTGCCCAATAAGAAAAGCACCACCATGCAGTCAAATGCTGTGATCAAAGCCACTCCCCAACGCCCCTTCCTTGGAACCAGATCCCCCCAACTCCGCTCAGCAGTGGATTTGGTCTTGGTCTTTGGTCTTATCACGTGTTGCGGGATTGGCGTCGTCTGTGGGGAAGGTGCCTTGCTGCCATCGATGCCTGAAATCTGCTGTAGATTCGAACCAGACTCCAGTGTTCCTGCCCAAAATGGTCAACGTCTTCGGAAACCTCCCCAATCTCGACTCAAACCATTTGGCCAACATGTCGCGGTGGCACAACCCCAGTTGCGATATCCCCGATGTTTTTGTGAACGGTGATGGACTGCCCAACTGTCGAAACTGTGGGCGCTGGCCAAATCTCGAGGAGCTCGCAAAGGCGCAAGCGGCTCTCCCACTGCCAGCAATTGTGCCGCCAGATGATCACGATTCTCAAAAGACTCGAAACTTCTGGTGGCCCCCCACGGTTCCTTGGTCCCAGCCCTCAGGAGGTACCGCAACCTCCCCTACAGATGACGGAGCCGACACCCCGACTCGGCCCGAATTAGCCGCACCGTCGCCAATTTACTCGAGCTGCCTTCGCCCTGACGAGTTTCGCCTGCTCGTCTTGCATCCCGCTGACGATGACCAAATGCCCGTTCATGTGACCCTCGAAACCTACCCCAATGACGACTGCCCCGAGTATGAAACCGTGTCCTACACTTGGGCCGATGAACAGGGTGACGCGAGTCTTTGCGACCCGGTATACGTCGGCCAATACTGGGATGTCTTGTTCCAGACCCGGAATTGCGCTGCATTGCTCCGCTTTCTCCGACCGTACCGAGGCCTTCGGACCATCTGGGTTGATGCCATCTGCATAAATCAGCGGGATATCCATGAGCGCGAAGCCCAAGTCGCCAAGATGCGCCTCATCTACCAGAGCGCCATGCGCACTGTCGTCTTTCTGGGCGAGGATGCGGCGGGATCCACTGCCTCTCGCAAGCATCGACGGCGTAGGCATGGACTGGGCGACCTTGCTAGGAACGACCTTGGGCATGTCCTCGCTCACCGATATTTCCGCCGCGTTTGGGTCATTCAAGAACTGGTCCTTTCACAAACCGTCGTACTTCCCGTCGGCGACACGGATTACATCACTGGAGCCTTGGATTCTGAAGACGGCGTCCTGAGAGGTGTTGTTGACTCGTCCTGGGTGCAACACGTTTGCGACGCACCGTCCTTCGCGGCTACTAGAATAGCCCTTTGCGCGCCATACGACTCGCCCGTGACTCCCATGCCACAGATCCGCGAGACAAGATATACGGAATTCTGGGGCTGATCCGCAGCGCCGGCTTGACACCAAACTATTCACTGTCGCTTCGCCAGAGCGTTATTGGCACGTTCGCCCACTTTCTTCTCAAAATGAACTGCCGGGAGATCTTGCTCAACATTGACAATACCGAAAACCCTCAGAAAACAGCAGAATACCCTTCCTGGATGCCCAGTTGGTCCCAGGTAATGAATTCCGATGAGTGGATTGAGGAAATGCAGGCGGCAACGGCAGGACCCGCGTGGACTGGTCCTAAGACGGTGATAGACTCACCGTTGCCCCCAGGCTTCCCGTGGAGAGAAGCAATATTGGAAGTGTTGTTCCAGGTGTCCCCCAAGTCCGATTTCGCCCGCAGAACCAGGGAACAGGGTTGGGCCGCCAGCACGAGCTTAGATGCATCAACTTCGTCGCTGTCCAGCAATCTAGTGCACGTCCTCCGATTAACGTCACAACCATCTCAGATCGACAAACTCAGCACTAACTGGGATGGGTGGTTGCTTCATGCCGGAGAGTCGACGGCACTTCTTCTTTTTACAGATCGAGGCAGAGTCCTGCTCGATCGGGTGAAACCAGAAGACGGGGCTCTGCACCTTTTTATCCTGGAACCAGGGCCCGACGGCAGCGATCTATGTCTCATTATGCGAGAAGCAGATGATAGAAGCGGCTTCATCTGTCTCTTGTGCTTTCACTTTCGCTCGCTTGCTGCTTACGGGATAGTGGGTTCACGCTGGGCGGTGTTTGAACCTTCCAGCTGGGCAGAAACAAGATTTCGAGACCATGCCCCTGACGAACCATTCTCGTTTTCGGCGGTTCGCAACGACCCACATCATCTACTTCTCAAAGACCTTGCACCGACAGCGTGTCGTGCTCCATTCACCATTATTTCACGCATCCTAAACCCCGATTCTGGATATGTCGATATCAACAATACCTCTTCGCCACTCCAAAGTGTTGCGTATGGCCATATCTGGTCACTTTTTCAAGGTCTCCTAAACCAGGACAAGGGAATGACTCCAACCTTTGCCGATGTGTTCTCTAAGCTGTTGCACAGCGAAGAGTTCACGCATTATCGAGCACACTTTTCAGCTAAAAACGAATTTATCGAGCTCTCCATTGGCACTGATGAGTTGTGGGCTTTTCATGAACATGAGTTCATTCAGGCGGGACGTGAAACTCTCTCTGACGCGTGGAACAAATTCATGGTCACCTGGCGGGTTTCAGTGCTAGAGGATCTGCTCAGGGGAGATCCGCTGTACCAAGCAATGAAAGAACTCGGCAATATTGAGGACTATGAAGCCCAACTTCGAGCCCGCTCCCCCAGCTGGCAAGACAAGATTACATTCCCATTTATATCGCGGCAACGGCAAGCGGTTGAGGATTTGGGCTTGGATGGCACTGTGTGGCGAGTAACCATTCTATAACCCCTCCTCCAGGTGCTTGGCTTGGGGATATAGGAAACGCCTGAAACTGCCGATGGGTTCGATTTGGAAAGGGTAATGAGTCTCCTTGCAGCGGCCTGCCCGACCCGACCTGCGGGTTCCGGTCTCCCCCGGACTCAATGCGGCCGACGGGCAGGGGTCCGGACCTAACTGGCCGTACTCGACATGGCAGCCTGGCGCCATTGACGGTAATCCGGTGGGTATTGAGAGGTTTGGATGACATTTGAACAACTGGGAAACGATTTGCGAGGGTTTAGTTGAAATGTTGACCTTTCCATCACCACCTCGAAATTCCTCATCCATGCCTCAAGTTCCCATCATCAATCCCTAGGGAAAAGAAAGAATGCCTTGGGGGTTGACCCATAAGCCGCTGCCAAGCCGTGAAGTACCACGCGAACAATCGGTCAGGGGATAGACTGTACAACCCTGTCAGTCAACCTTAGCACCCGAAGCGTCTCGGAACAAACAAGTCTACAACTAGGCTTGCTCCAGGTGCACAGGAGATTTAACTCTATCTCGACTGAAGGTCTTGCGGTGTTGCAGGCGAGCTTTTTAACCCGTGTGGCATGACCTAGGATGAGGTACAGCATATCAAATCAGAGGAAGTTCTTGCCTTGTACCTCCAAGTTTGTTTAGGCTTCGTTCTAAATCTTGCGTTTTGCATCGCGATGAATACTAGTGTTGAACCAGCAGCCCCGAGGCTGAGATCCCCCGACCTCGGAAGACCACTCGGACTCTGGGCGCCACTTGAGACAGCAGTTAGTAAGCCCTAGACTACCCGAGCATGCTTCGGGGATATCGAAATTAATCGTCAGAGATCTCCAGTGGCGCAGTCACGAATCGGTTAGTGTTGAGCCGCTACTCCAGCTGCGCATGAAGACAGGATTGGATGCCTTCTAGAGGCGGTGCCTAGAGTGCCAAGCCGATGGCCTCAACCTCGACAACAAGGCTAAGGTGCAGCACTGGCATCAAGTCTAGTGTGGGAATACCTTCACCCCCTGCCATGGTACAGCGTAAACTGCCCGAGATAGCTCGGCGAACACCGGCATGAAACATCACGGTTGCAAAAGGATTGTCGATCCAAGGCACAAGCTCAACGTCAGCTTGCGAGGCTAACTCGAAGTGCGAGGGCATCATGGGAACTCGACGGAATAGTAAATATCTGTGGGAATGTTGTCATTGAGAGAAGTTGTTGAAGTTTTCAGGTCTATAAGAACCTCTTGCCCTGCGGCCCGAAGCACAATTCTCATCATCATCATCATCATCATCATCACCAGCTCAGCACTTCTCATCATCGTCAGCTAAAACGCGCAGCCAGCCAGCACAGGTACACTACTCATCAACAAGACTTTATCAAAAACAAGCCCCGTCTCGCCGTCGCATCCACACACCTGACCTCAGAGAATTCCGCTCCAAACAGCCAAAATGCAGTTCACCACCATCACCACCCTTTTCCTCGCCACCCTGGCCGCCGCCATCCCCAACCCCGCTCCCGTCCCGGAGCCCATCCCGGCTCCCGAAACCAAGGAACTCGCTCCCAGCGTGGCTGTTGTTTTGGCCCGCGAACTTCTCGAGGCTCGCAACTGCGAGTGTTTCGATAAGTGCAGTGATCGCTGCAGTTTCCGAGGTGGCGCGGGATGCCATACCCCGGGCTGCAATGGCGGAGCTTTACTTGGATGGTGAGTTACCTACCTATCTACCTACTTATCTATCTATGAAAAGGGATGTTGGAGTGAACAGAAGACTGACGGGTTGGGGGCAGCTACCTTGGGTGCAAGACTACCTGCGGTTGCTGGTAGATCCAACGCATTAAACATTAAGCCCACATGGAACGAATAAGAAAAACGGGGGAAGGCGCTATAGAGAGTGGAGGTATTGGACTTGGGTGAACGTAGAAAAAGAAAAAAAGAAAAAAAAATTTCGCGACGGGTTGCGGATGATTACCTTCTTCTGGTTTCACGTTGGAGACAGAGTTCTGTTTGGCTTGCTTGGGGTGTTTTCTGGAAGTGTTAGTCTGCAGTTCGTAGAATGAACAGAGAATTGCTTTTACAGAACGCTTGTGGTATCGGGCGGACAGTGAGGCCTCTAACTCTGAACTCTGAGGTGAACAACATATGCCACGTGTAATCTTATAATGCCTAACCAATTACATGCATACTTCCATTCCTCGATTTTACTTTCCATTACCTCATTTCTCCGTCTCACCTGGTTCCCGGAGGGAAAGACTCCCCGCAGCGTCACAAGCTGACACTTTTTCCGGCTACGCCAAGCCAGCTGTAATTATTTGAGCATTCCACAGCGCCGATCTTTTTAACTGCTACGTACCTGCGTACCTAAATAAGTATTTAAGTATGAACGCCCCCTCCCAGGATCTCTCAGCCCATCTCCCAACTCTTTTCTTTGTCAATCAGCTTCGCACATAACAAATATTCAACCATGTTCTCCCTCACCATCATCATAACCACCCTCCTCCTCTCACCTCTGACATTCGCCAACCCCCTTCCCTCCCCCCAAACTAGCGAATATCGTCCCTGCGGGCTCAACCTCCCGCCCTGTCCGCGGGGATATTCGTGCCAGAGACCGCTGATTCCCTGCAACAGCTTTGCCGAAGGCGGTTGTCTTGGAGAATGTAAAGTTATCAAGGAAGACCAACTTTGCGGGGATGAAGGCGATCCGCCCTGTCCGAAGGGTTGGGCTTGTTTTGTCCCGCTCATAATATGTCCGCCTGGGGAGGAGTGGAGATGTCGTGGAAAGTGTCAAAAGGTTGAAGATTAAAAAAGTGGCCGAGTGGGTGTTGGTTTTGTGAAGGGGGAAAGAGAAGAGTAAGGACGGAGGGTTGTCGTTCCAAGTTACCGGGTGGTGATTTTCAAGTTCACAGGTTCACAATGCACCGATGATGATTCGAGTTTTGCAACAGGAAAAAAAAAAACTTTTGACATGAATTACACAAGGCGAAGAGAATTCCTCCTCCACCCCGCGCATGACTGCACCCAACGTTGCCAACCCTCTATGTCCTTCGCGTCTCGAGTTCCCACCCTTACACAGACTGCTGGGCCAATAACCCTTCCGACCAGCTCCTCTTTTCTTCCTTTTTCGTCAACGGGCACAGGCACAGGCACAAGTACAGGTCTCACAACCAACATCGTGACCGCATCGATGCTGGTCACTGGAGAGATATCATCAGGGAGCCTGAATTTGTGATCCGATGCAAATCCCGGACGCCATATGGGCACAAGAATATCCTCGGGGTTGATCTCGACAGGGCCGAGACCGTAGTATCGCGGTGCGTGTGCTGAGTCAGTGACAAGATCAGGGTCGAATTCAAGTCCAAATCCAAACCCAGCGGATGGCGTCGTCGAGAAGAGGCTAAATTCCTGTAGCAGATGATCCAAATTTCGAAATACCATGGGAAGCTGTGTATTGAGGTTTGATGACGACGACGCTAAGCATTGACACAGCATCTCAAGATAGTTATCCAGAGACTTGCTCTGTAACGCCTCCCGCCACGTCCAGCGGAATCCAACTACGGCTTTGACAAGAGATGCAAGTGCTATGATATCCGGACTGGATTTGGTTTTTTCGGGTAGGAGATCTTCAAGGAGCTGTATTACTCTCTTTGCTGCGCTTTTGGTGTTTTCTGCTGGAGAGGAAAAGTGTTTCAAAAACTTGACTTGCAGCCCACATGGTCCTCCAAATGCAACATTCCAGGATAGGCGTAAGGTTCCGTTGGAAAATTGGAACCTCGAAAGAGGAGGGTATCCCGGCGATATCGGATATGTCTCATAGGTATCCACTTCGCGTATGGCTGAGTGAAACGGTAGAGTCCGCCGTCGTCGACGCTGTGACCAATCTGGAACCCACGACGGATATTTGTCCCTGTTGTCCGAGACGTTGACCGAACCAAACTCAAACAAGTGTAGAATAACCTGGCGTTTAATTTCGTGGGTGCCATGCTCCAGCATAAACTCGGCGAGTTGTCGATACATGTCTTGCCAGGGAAGGGTATAGTCGAACCAGCTCTCTGTATCTTTGGGGGACAACAACCCGAGAAGCGCGGCAATCCTATCCCTGGGATCCTGGCATTTCGCGTCGTGGAAATCCCAGAGTAATTCCAACATATCCCTTCTCATTTCTTCGTGTGTAGAGAAAAACAACTTGGTGGCCATACGGAAATGATAATCCGACATGCTCAAATCTTGCATTCTCTTTGCGGCAGTCGCGACAACTGCCAGGGGAAGGGAGTAATCTCCACAAAATACCGTAGCTTGTGACGCGAGGGTCGCTTCCTGAATCACCCAGCGACGGGAAAACCACGCCCTCTGAAAGAAATCGCCAACGATGCCGAGACCGCTCGGTCCGTTTTCTTCATGTTGGGGGAGGATCCTCCGCATTAAAGAGGCGACTTTTTTTGCGCGGTCCGGCTGGGTCTGACGGATTTTATCTTCCTGAATAGGTACGGGAATCTTGTTCACTTTTCGGAAAAACCGAAATACACTCCTGGTAACACCATTGTGTTCGCCCAGCCAAATGTATACCCCCTCGGCTTTTGCGTAAATCTCTCCCATACGTGGGACCTGTTGGGACTTTTCAATAGGGTCCGTCTGGTTGAGACAGATGGCGTCGAGCCATATCACCACCTGGGACTGAGTACCAGTGGTAGTGGTAGCTGAAGTGGGTGAGCGAAACCGGCGGAGGACGGTGTCCACGTTGGGGGTGATACGCAGGTACGACGTCTCACTTTTTGCGTCTTCCTCGCTGTCGTCGTTGTCATCGCAGTAGTGTATTTCTAGGGGCTGTGGAGAGAAAATGTCTTGTTCACCCCAGACGTACGAGATGGCGTGGTAGGGCACCGACTCATCGCCGGGCAGGACTTGGATAAGGGAGCAACTAAGGTGGGCTTGGTCGTTGGCTGCTGGGTCCAGAATGATGAGCCGAATCGAGTCCCTAGACATTAGGGGCGAGTAGTGAAACTTGTTAAAGACGGGCATTTTTGGTTTGTATCTGTTGTCCCGATGCACAGGTTGCGGTAGACTTGAGATAATGCTCGAGGTTAGGCAGCAACCCGTCTAGCAGGTATGCGGGGTAGCAACCAATGGTTTAAGAGGGTCGACGCCGGTGATCTCGGCAAGTTCTGTTTGGCACGGAACACTCCATACCGGTCAACTTCAAAATAGTATCACTTCCACGACATGGGGACTGTAGATGGTGTAGTATGTTGACCCAAGAAATGAGACCGGGGATGGTCATGCTTGGCACACGTTACTTTCCTTTGCATAGAAACCAAGTATACAGCATAGCGAGCTACTGAGGGCGTTGGGTTTTGTTTTTCTTCTCTTTTTTTTTTTTTCTGGGAGAAGCTCATGGATTCGATGACGTGATCACCGTTTTATATGGCATGCGGTTGAGTCGTTTGTTTATACAACATGATGCCCCGAGAGGATCGAACCATACGCATATCGTGGGTCCGCTACGGAGGGAGGTGGTCGAGAACATATGAAGATGGGACCGAGAAGGTTGGGGCTTATCGGGGCTGTTTCTTGGTCACTATACCGGTGGATCGGATCTATCGTCTGCCGGGCCTGCTCAACGCGGAGTTGTGTCATCGGCTCCGCAGTCGGAGCGAGCTAGATCACACCAAGCTGCTGCAGAGTAGTTCTGCGTTGCCGTGGCAAGACATGTTATGGGAGGGTAATATCCACCACTACAACAAGCTTCTCTTGTATGAACGCGGGGAACATATCTCTTCTGGAAATGTGACGACAACACTTTGGCGAACTCTCCTGGAAAATACAGAAGAGGCAAGGCCGGGTCGGTGGACTCGATCGGTGGGGAGGGCTTGCGGGATACCGGAAGCGGTTATTAGAAAGGTATGCCTTCTGATCCCTCGTCCGCCTCTGCCTAGGTTGGGTCAAGGTCAAGGTCAAGCTCAGGTTCTGACATGGGTTGGTGTTGATGCTCACACTCAACGGAAACAAAAGAAGAGTCGTTCCTCCACCATGTTGAAGATGGCCGATTTTATGCCCCCCCCAAGAGTTATCCACAAACACCTAACATTGCAGGAAACTTTTGCCCTTCCTTTGGTGGAACTCGGAGCCGGTCATGGCCTGTACGGGTCGAACCTTGTGTATCATGAACAAGAAATACCTGAGCTGGCTATGGCAGCGCCGGGGACTAGAGCGGGGGGTTTAGTTTGTTTTTTGTATGGTATGGTCACGCCATCTAAGCTCTGGAAAGTAAATGGCGAGAGGAAATTGTTGAGTTGGTAAGCGAAGTCCATGTCTAGGGGCGATGGATAAGGAGGCGATGGTCATGGGGACGGAAGTGAAGATTTCGAGTTGGTGCAACTCTCTCTGCTTGTATGTATACCAAACGGCAGTTGAGTTTGGATAGGTTCATCCATCAGTAGGACTGTGGCGCCAGTTCCAACAAGAGAGTTGCACAAGAGGTCAAATGGTTGCACAAGGCGCCTAGATTACGGCCATGGCCGTGGTCAAGTCAACTGAAACACTACAGGCATGACCATGCTGCATGCAGGTTTTACCATGTTGATGGCCACTACGGTTCGACCACGCCAGACTGAAGGAGATGGCATTTGTGGCCTGATTTTGCTGGCTTCCTGATTTGTGCATCTGTAAGATCCATCACACATATCAAATGTCGATTCTCTATCTAAAACGTCAATATCGTCGAATAGTGCTAGTCATGACAGCTTGATGTTCAGTTGTGTTGTGATAACTAAGTGCAGCCTCAACTCTGAACTCCCATCACGTGTAGGGCCTTCCCCCAGGCAGATATGATTCATAATCATTCATGTCTGGTGTTTGTGGTATTTGACCGGGCCATTTCCTCCTACACTAGCTCATAATACCCTGGCCTTGCCTCCCCCTTAACTCCGTAGACCCCCCGCCGCCCGGTGAGATCCTGATTGTCCGAGAGCAGCGCAGAGGGCAGCGCGTCGAGGGCACAGTCAAGCCACATTTTAGTCGGTAGGTAAAATAAACTCAATACGAATTTTCAACATGGTCGCACGAAGCGAGACTGGACGCGTGCACGCGGGAGGTCGGAACGGATCGATTGGGCAGGTAGGTAAGTAGACAGACCAAAACCCGCCGCTCTGTCACTGCGACCAGACTCTCGCCGGTTTTGGCCATCCCCTTGAGATAGGGAGGACAAAGTCTGCAGGCTCCAGATAAATTGACAGAACCGGATTTCCGGCTCCGCGCCAGAGAGACATGACCCAACCACTTCCGACTGCACTAGAACTAGAACTAGTCTAGTCTGGCGAGAAGGGTCGTAATCGGTCTGGTCCGAGGTGTTTGTGCGGCGCGGCGCAGCAGTTGCGAGCGGTAATCATCCGAATGGACTGAGGGAAAGAAAAAGGAAGGTTGTGTTGCCACACCTTTTCACGTTCAGGCCAGTTTAGTGCTGGCTTGTGCAACCAACCGACCAGGCCCTGTTGGTAAAAAGCTGCAGAACATGATGAGGGGGTGCAAAGTTCTGACAGGAAAATGTGGCTGATTTAAACATGAGTGCCCTGTGGAGATATCGTCAGGGAAGGAAGGAAGGGATTCTCCACGATTGAGGATCATCATGTCTTGCAGGACAATTCTGGGGAAGATGAGGATGAACGCCATATGGATTACGCCTTTCGCAAAAGGGACAAACACTAGAAGAAGAAAAAAAGCGAGATCTTACCCGCTCCATGCACCAAAATCAAAAGGGTTGACCCACTCCTAGGCTTGATCCGATTTATGAGAGAGACTCAAATATTTTTGCTGACCGCGGGTCCGGCAAAGGTTCCCCGAGCATAATCCCCCCGGTCATATCGAAACATCGACCCACCACGCTGCATCCGGAGTAATTCACCGTCATCCGCACGCCATGTAATTGGTTGACCATCTCTGGGCTCCAGATATGCAATTTTGTTCCAAAGTGCGAGAGAGCCTGTCCTGTGCACACCCCGATCATTATGCACGCGAACCTACCCACCTAGGTACCTACCTTGGGCGCATGTTGGACCCCCCACGCTGGCGCGATACGATGTGCGATGCGAAATGTTGCGACATGCAAACCAGACCGGCTTTGGTTACACTTGGCTTCGAAACCCGCCGAACGTTTGGGTCTGTACCACGGATGTATTTCGCCAGGGTCAGGGCCAGGGCCATTCAAGGGCTAGATCTTTTATCCAACGAACGGAATTGCTATCCCCATGCAAAGTCAGTGGGGAGACTATTCCAAACTGGAAGCTGGTCCACGCTGTAGTGCTCTCTGCTCTGCTAGGGGTTGGCTTGTTACACGAGGCTGGAGGCTGGCCAGCACGATCGCGCTGCACCGCTGACCGTGCAGTCCTAATGCGCCATCGGGGCATGGTGCGGCGCGGTCTGGTGGCGACCCTTGAAAGGTCAGCATTGGGCGAGAGAGCACAGCACCATCTGCTGCAGGGGCTAGTTCAAGTTTATTGCATCTATGTTTGCTGTGACCGAGGAGCAGAAGCCTCATGCAGACCTTCTTGTCTCGACAGACCGTGGCTTGCTTGGCTGCTTGGCTCCTTGGCTGGCTTGGCTGGATTGCTCGGATTTCAACAATGACAGAGTGGATAAAATATCCACGTTTCTCGACGCGATGAGATTTTAGGACGTTTCTTCTTGTTTGTTGCCTAGGACAGAGAGACACATCCTCTCGTTGTCTGAGACCGTCGCCCCCGCCCGGTGGCGTCCACATGAAAGATGACCGTGCCCGAAGATGTTGCTCACCTGGCTGACTCGGGCATCTCGGCCGGTCGACAGGAAGGCATCACGCTGATCATCATTTTGGTGTTTATCTCTATTTCGCTGTACAAGTAGGTCTTTTTTTTTTCTCTTCTTCTTTTTTTTCCTCTTTAGTATTTCTCTGTTCTATATATCCTTTCCTTTTTTTTTTCCCTCCTTTTCCCTAAGCGACTGCTAACTGGATAGCTTCCTCGAACTCAACTTAATCATCTTCACCACCTTTAAACGTCGATCCGGTCTCTACTTCTGGTCGTTTATCATCTCCACCTGGGGCGTGGCAATATGGAGTCTCGGTTTTCTGATGAAGAACACGGGGGTGACGCAGCAGATTCCGCACCATTTCGTGCTGTACATGACCTTTGTGGAAGTCGGATTCGTCACCATGGTCACCGGCCAGAGTTTCGTGCTCTACTCGCGACTCCACATCGTGCTGCATTCCCGCAAGAAACTCCGCTGGTGTCTGATCATGATCATCGTCGACGGAATCATCTGCCACGTGCCCATCATTGTCGTCGCCTTCGGGACCAACTCCCCTAACCCGGGCCCGTTCATCGTGCCGTATTCCGTCTATGAAAAAGTCATGGTCACGATATTTTTCGTCCAAGAGTTAATTCTCTCGGGCATCTATATCTGGCAGACCTTCAAGATGATGCGCATCGAGAAGAATACCGGCGTCGGCAAGAACGGCGGCTCCCGAAAGCTGATGCACCATCTCATTCTCGTCAACGTCGTGGTCATCATTCTCGATATTACCATTTTGGGTCTCGAATACGCCGGATATTACCAGTTGCAAACCGCCTACAAGGGACTCGTGTACAGCGTCAAGCTCAAGTTGGAGTTTAGCATTCTCAACAGGCTAATGGAGATGGTTGGGGGAGGAGCGACGGCTAGTCTCTCGAGCACCAGTCGAAGTCGGGGGATTCCTACCGTCAACCGATCTCGCGCGATTCCCGAACAATCCCTTACCATTCCAATGGACACATTTGACGGGACCAAGTCGGAAGGCGATCGGCGGATACGGATACAAGATGTTGAGGTTGGCGGAGGGGGAATGGGGTACAATGCTTACGCACACTCTCATGGGGATGCGCATACACATACCCACAGCGGGGATATGAACATGCATCGTCGAGGTCTACATGCAGGCGGTCTAGGAGGGATGCCAGGAGATGGACGACCGATAATCACCCGCACGACCGAAGTCATGATTCGCCGCGACGACTTGGATGGTGATAGCGATAGCGTCACTGCTGATGAGAACAGTCACGGACACGGACATGGACTTGGACATGGACCTGGACATGGACGTCGCGGGTCGAGGACCAGAGGGGATGTGTCGACGTCGTCGTCAGAAATCCAATTCGCCAAGGCGTAGAGCCGTAATGTATTTTTTTTTTTTTTTCAAC
>Ga0247765_1000290_pt1 | contig 40737 bp, 49 predicted proteins | sample UWRJL106311C6_FD_179949 | JGI IMG/M metagenome (GOLD analysis project Ga0247765, IMG submission 179949) | Plant litter microbial communities from Arlington Agricultural Research Station in Wisconsin, United States - UWRJ-L106-311C-6 | ecosystem: Environmental > Terrestrial > Plant litter >... | reverse complement strand
CCCCCCCCCCCCCCCCCCCAAAAAAAAACGGGCCAGACTGGGGGGCACCACTCGTAGGTCGTAAGTGTGAGCAGCCTCAAATCCATCTCATCCTACCACCGTAGCAGCCGCCCGACGGCCATGGTTTTTCTTCATTCAGGCAGTCACATCCGGAGGGTGGAAGGGAACCGCTCAGGGCGTTACTTCACGCTGTGTGACGAGATGCAGTCCCCTCAGTTCAGTTTCTAGTCAGATGTCATGCTGATCATTTGGGAACTTGAAAGTTCATGCGCCTAGGTTCAGGTTCAGGTTCAGGTTCAGGTCCAAGTCCGACGAAATTCCCCCCGTCTTCTCCTAGCAAAGGAGGAGCAGCCCGAAACAGGAACCCGAATAAAAAGAAAGAAAGAAACGAAAAGGAAATAGACTGCAAATGCAATGCCCAATACTACAAGGCGTCGATAGCTACTACGAAGAATTGACAGCGAGAGAGAAACTGGAGTAGTCACCGTCTTGCAGCGGCATGGTCGTCACTACTTGAACACTTCAGTGTGTCCCTTCTCAGAAACTAAGCCAGAATGCAGAAGTACCCCGATAGGGCGGCTACACTGTAATCGTTTCTGTAAACGCTGCTGCTCGTTTTGAGATAGCCTTCGGTAGTGCAACGTGGGTTTGACAGACAGGACCAAAAAAAGGGGGGAGGGGGCAGACAGAAGGACCACAAAAGTCCATTGAGCGGTAGCTGATCGGCGACGGCAACACTACGCGGACAAGATAACCGCCACGGTTACATTCCTCACTGCATGCTGCTGTCGTCGCCATTCTCCATGGGGGTTATCCCAGTCTCACCTAATCCGGTTCAGTTGCTGCGCAATCACCTGGTACAGTCGAGCAAGTGTCGCACCGCGGTGGTGATAGTTTGGATTCATTTGAATCGATCCAGTCAATTTAGCCCGTCCATCCAGGAAAAACTCTACCAAGTCCATTGTGTCCCCGCCATACCGATCGAGATAGACAACCAAGAAACTTCTAAAGACACAAGGAAAGAAAATACGCTCATACCTCCTCGTCGCTGTCCTCTCCAAGCAACTCCCCTTCATCTTCGTCCACAATAGAGTAGTCGCTTGATCCCCTAGCAAAGCTGTCTCTCGTGGTAAACCGCCTCGGCCCTCCATTGGCAAACCCTCCGCCACTCAACCTGCTCCATGCACCACGGCCTCCCGTCCCGCCGAGGCCCCACCGATCGGCCACACTACTCGCTGCCCGCCAGACGCTCCCAAGTACCAGCGGCATTGCCCCGATGACGGCTACCACGGCACTGAGCGCAATGACAGGGTATTTTACCCACGGCCTGTCCGAATCGAAAGCGCCACCTCCGCCGTAGCCATGCTCGCCCAGGCGGATTTGTCCAAACTTGCCACTCCAATTACGCCAGACCCACCAACCTGCGGCGGCGGCCAGGGCAAAGGGAATGGTGACAGCAAAGAAGATAGTGACGCCCGACGTGCCGTACTTCTCTTCAAACTCCTTGCGGTGTTTGTCACATGGCTGAGCTGCCGAACCCCTGTCGTATTGGGTGCCACCTTCGCATGTTGTCAGAGGGATGCGGCGCAAGCCCGTGTTCTCGAAGTACTCGATCGCGTCGGGGTGATCCTCGCACCACTTCTTCGGGTCCAGCGCCTGAAGACCGGGAACGAGGATGCACTGGTCGTGGGCGTCAAGCTCGTAGTTGTAGTCGCTACCGACTGCGTCAGCTCGGAATCAGGGATACGTAACACTTTCTTCCTTACCATTCATAATCTTGACGAGTGCAAGTGCAGTTCTCCCTGCGGTATAGCTGCTGTAGCCTGACATCATTGTAACATTTCCGGTCGTTCTTTTTTCGCAAGTACTGCGACTTGTGGCCAAAGAGACAGCCATCTGGCATAGAGGGGTACGTGGCACTCCAAATGTCATAGTCTGACTTCTTCGGGTCATCGTCATGTTTGCAGACACGATCTGTGAAGCCCGAGAAGTCGAGGTTCATAATGAAGGCCTTGCCGCCGTCCTTGCCGAAAAGCATAAAGTTCCGCGAACTGCCCGACCGCAAGGTCGAGATATCGATAATCTCAACCTCATGATCAGAAAACTGATGCTCCTTCCACGTCTTACCCGTATCGAGTGAGTAGTAGACAACCTTGGTCTTGGAGGCCTGGGAAGCAGTCTGCACCAAGACCATGACAGAGCCGTGGTCGCCGAACGCCCATGTCCACCGCCCCTTCCTCACGCGCTTCCATGAATTACCCGCGTCTGTTGTCATGAAGGTATCGGCATCCTTCAAAGGGCCCAGTTGCTTACCCACATTGCCCCAGGCAAACATGATGCCCACAGCTCCGTTGGACGAGTACAGCTTGGTGTGATCTCTGCGCTCTGTATAACCGTGAATGTGTAGCGCACAATTGGAATCGCCTGTACCGTCGCAAGAGAATTCCCCAAGTTCGTCCTTGTCGGGAGCGGGCAAGTATCGCCAAAAGCTTCCGTCGTTGTGAGTGATCTTGGTCTGCAGAGCCTTGGGGTCCTTGGAATCCGGGTTTGCCACAACGTTAACGACAGCGACACCCTCCAAGCCGAGCATCTTTTCAAAGTCGACGTAAAAATCTTCGTCACAGTTCACGTTCCGCACGCTCACAACGTACGAAGTTCCGTTTGAGTTGGACTTGAGAATCGTGCCGTAGCCGCGGCTTAGATCTTGCGATGTCGCCACGAACAGGTTAACAGCATGGGTCGAGCTGTCAAGGACCGTGAACTCGTGCTTATGAGGCACCTCAAATTTATAAGGGAAGTGAGCCTCGGCAAAGGTGACGCCATCGAGACTGGCATGCGCCTTGAGGGTTTTCTTGTCTGTGTCTTCTGTGGCCACGACGATGAACTCAGCCATGGTGGCAAAGCCCTTGACGTTCTTGAGCCGAACCTCCTTGCTGTCGAACCAATCATTTGAAGTGATAAAGACGTAGGGGTTGCTGGGCTTTTCGTCTTCGCGAGCACGGCAGACAATTTGCTGTTCGGTGCGCTGAGGATACTTGTAGGCCTTGGATCCCGTGAATTCACAGCTGTGGGCGTAGCGAACGGCCGTCTCCCAATGGTCACCACGGTCTTTTGAATAGGAGGCAACCCTGTAGCAGTCGCCGTCGTCACACTTCTTGCCAACCCAGATCAGCCAATCTCTCCTGTCTGGGTGGAATTCCAGGAAAGATTCGATCGAACCTTCGGTAGGGGGCTTGAAGCTGTGGAAGTGAACGCCGCTGTCTGTCGTGTAATATACTTTTTTCTTGGTGATAAAGAACACCATGTCACTAAAGTGTTTGTGTGGCATGATCCGGTAGACTGTCTCGTCAGCGAGTATCTCAGGCTTCTTCCAGTTTTTGCCTTGGTCATGAGTAACCCAGATATTGCCCGGGTTATTCTCTCCTTTCCAAGGACGGACAATGACACTCTCATCCTTGTTGGAGCTTGACTCTCCCATCTCGAGGTAGTGCTTCTCCCAAAAGCCCCAGTCCTCGTCAAACTGCTTTTTCTTCTGTTCTACCTTATCGGTGGCCGGAGCTGACGGTCGATCGGTGCTGTCCGAGCACGATCTCTCGACGTCCTTGTATTTCTTGTCCATCTCACTCGTCGCCTTGCAGGTGTTCCCCGGAATTTTGCGGTAGCCAGATGTGCCCAAGAATGTCTTCTTTCCATCGCGGCAAGCGCCCTCGGGTGCAATGATAGGCCCACCAGAAACACACTTTTTATCTTCGTTCCGGACAAAATTAAAGTCACACTCGTAATCCAGGTCTGTGCAGTCACAGTTCTCAGTCTTGGCGACAGCGTGTTTGAACTCCTGTTTAAGGAAGCAATTCGCCTTCTTCTTTCTGCGGTGGAAGCTCTGGGTGTGTCCCATCAAGCAGGTTGGCTTGCCGTCCTTGTCGACACGCGCAAACCACTCCTCCATGTCATCTTCTTTGCAGGTAGCTTCGTGGAGCCCCTCAAAATCGATATGGACGACTTGGTACTTGCCCTTGGCCTTGCCAATGAGAATGAACTTGAGACTTGTCGAGTCCTGCACAGTGGTGAGAACATACGGCCATATTTTGAGGCCGTCCGGCAAAGGCTCTTGTGTCCAGGTGAGACCGTGGTCCAGGGAATAACTGATCTCCTTGACATCCTCGTCTTCCGAGGCTCGAATAGCCACAATGATAGAGCCCTGGTCTCCAAATTCGTACTTGTGCGGACCGTCCAGAGCCTTCGTCCAGGTCTTGCCTGCATCGTCCGAGACGTAGAGATTGGCTTTCTTGTACTCCTTGAGGTAGTCGCCCGTGTTTCCATTTCCCATCACAAGACCTGGCGCGGGGCTCGAGAAGACACGACCAAGATTGGTTAGCTCGGTGACGGAATGAAGATGAATCCTCTTGCCATCTGCTGTAATGTCCTCAAACGTGCGGCCATCATCAAAGGTAATTTCCGTCACAATCTTTTTGGGGGTGCTCGACTTTTTCTCAACTTCATCACCGTTGTTGACCTTGTTGACCATGAAAATGCCCTGGATTCCGGCAATCTTTTCGAAGTCGACATGACCCATCTTATTACGATTGGTATGCTCAACGTTCTCGCTGAAAAAGGTGCCGTTGGAGTTACTGGTGAAGAGGACACCCATCGGGTTGGAGGGTTTCGTGGTCATGACGTCGATCTGGATGCTGTAGTTGGTACTCTCTAGCACCGTGTAAGCCTCCTGCAGGAGACGGTGATCGTGTCTGTCGTGAGCGTTCGGGAACATGGCTCGGTGCCACCGTTTGGTGTCATCGGTGACGAAGAGGGCCATCTCGTCAGTATTCATTGACGTTGTCGCCACCAGTAGGTGTTTCTTGACAATGGCAACATTGACAATGCCCTGCACAGCCTTATTCGTGTCTAGATTGGGCTCGAATTCTTGGATATCCTTGCTCTTGTCGGCCGTCTTGAAAAAGTTATCCGAGATGAGCAGACGCTGGTCCTGCTTGAACGGGGAGAAATCATCAACGACGATGCAGAGAATGCGGTTCTTGTCGAGATCGTCGCTGCCGGTTGTGAATAGGTCCGACGACTTGGCCCACCAGCAACCGGCCGTGTTGCTGCGCAGCGGCTTAGCCGGTGTCTTGAAGCCATCGGTGGTGTAGGTGGCAACCTCCTGACAGAAGATACCCTGGCAGACCATGCCGTTAAAGAGAACGCGATCAGGGTCGGCGGCATGGTATTGGAAAATGTCGCCACGGAACTGGCTCATCTCGGCGTGGGAATCGAATTTCTCCCATGTCTTTCCGCGATCCGACGTACGATAGTGACGGGTGCCTTGGGTGACGATATAGGCGCGCTTCGAGTCGAATTCATGCATCGAGAGGAGCCAAGCCTTGCCCTCGGGGACAGCGTCGACGCGTTCCCACGTCTTTCCCGAATCGGGTGACCTGTAGACATTGTTGTCTTCAAGGTCTTGGAAGAGGACGACCTCGGAGTCGGCGAAGTAGCTTAGGTATGCCGGCTTGTTTTCAAACGCCTTGACGGAGAAGGTAGGCCGATCCTTCTTTGCCGCGAGAGGCGAGGCCCAGAGGGCGGATATGAGCAAGGCTGAAGCCTGCAGAGCTCCCCAGACCCTCATATTGCGCGGCTCGGCAAGCTTGCGACCATCAAGAGGAACGGCGCAAAAGGGCTCGGCGACAGAGGGTCGAGGTGACGGCCCGCGCTGGGGGAACGAGAAAGCAACGTCGAATTCGCTTCAGACAAGTCGGTTGCGGTGGTGCTTGGCTGTTTCCGGACTATGGAGTTGCGGATGTAGCCTGTCGAGGCCAGGAACGTTGACTACAAAATGATGTTCAGAGGGCGTGCTCAGTCGCCAACGTGGTGGTTGGCCTTTTCCGACGAGGCTCAGGCACTTCAGTACCTTGCTCTCGTAAGGCGCCTTGGTGAAACGCTCTCGACGCTGACTGGCTGATAACTTCGCGTCAGTTCCGGGCCATGCGCCCCCACTTCTTCACCCGCCACGTTACCAAGCCTCTAGTGCTAGCAGGTGCTAGCAAATCATTGTTTGCTCAAACTTTCTGTGCAAATACAAGAATAGATGAAACTTGACCCAAGATGTTTCCAGAGGCTGCGCAGAGCCGGTTGGTAAATGACGCAGGAGGAATATGTCTCCCTAGGCAGTTAGGCTCGATGCCGAACAAACCATTCCTTCCATATCAACAGTCCTTCAGTGGCCGAACCGAGTTACCTGTACACCCTACACACGCAAGCAAGCGCTACGCGGCGTCGACGCAATGGTCGCCGCAACGACCTGGAAAGGCCAGCTCGCAAGATGAAGGAGAAGACCTGTGCAGGCGTACTGCCTATTGACTACCCACACACTTACAAAGTTTAGGCTTATCACCCTTACCCCACCCTCTCCCCCATCCCCTACTCCGCAATGCCAGCTCTATTCCAACCCAACCTAGACAGCGGAAAATTGACTGGTGGTTCAAGATTGTCGAATCGGGTGTTCAGTTGAGATTTGGAGGTGCTTATCCCACGCGAATCCACCAAGGAACAGAGCACGGCTAACCAAACCTCCGTCAAGGAAGAATCGAGCAGGCGAAACAAAAAACATCGATCCAGTCCTGTCCATATAAGATTGTCTTGGACTGGTTCCCTCTTTCAACCTTCATCCCATGCAAGCGACCAAATAGCAATTATACACATTTAACATTAAAATGCGATCCGAAAATTCACCTACACCCTCCCCCATTCCCACCCCGCCCTGACTTGGCGAAGTCAGACTGGCGGACCGCCGAATCAACACAGCTCGAAATGTCGCGCCAACCTGCGTCTAACTTGTCTAGTGCTTGAGAACGATGGTGACCTTGCCACCCGGGCGGATTCCAACCTGGGTCATTGTCAGTCACTCTTTGCTCCTTCTAAAATTGACAAACCGAGACTTACTGTGCACCCCTTATCAGACTGGGCATATCGTCCGTTCCTGAGCCAGCACTCGCCGTCGAAATCACCCTCAAGTTCAATGTTATAGTTGAGTACAGCATGGCTTGTCGGTAAGTTCGGGAAGATGGACAGGTACGTGATTCCGCTATCCGATTTGCCAACACCGATGTTGGTCGGGGCCCAGTTGCCGACGTTAGGCTCAGCAGCGCTGCCCCAAGAGCATGCTTTCTGAACTGGAACACCCTCGTTGTTGGCATAGTACTGAGCAGTCGTGGGCTTGCCCTGCCACTTGTAGTAGCTGGCAGAGACAGGGTTGGTCAACGGGTAGGTCTGGCCAGGCTGGGTATTGACAGGGATGTTCATCTCCTCGTTACCCGGATAGTCGGTACGGCAAATGGCAGCATTGTTGGAGAGCTCGTTACGGACGAACACACCACCAGCACCCTGCTCGCAAAGCTTGGGGTGGGATGGCCGGGTAAGCTCCAAGAATCCGTCATCGTTGCACCAGAGGCCGCCAACCGACTGGCCAGTGGCACCCTGTGCGTCCTCGGGCCACTGGGTCTTCTGGTATCCTGGAGGGCAGGCGTACGAGCACATGCAGCCGGGCTTGCAACCGTGGTCCTTGGGCTGAGCAATGTTGTCGAAGGAGACACCCTTGATGTACTTGCCAACTTTCATGAGAGTGGACCAACCGTCGCGTGCGGCCCACGGGATCTCGATGGCGCCATACTCAGTCGGCACCTTGGAGCAAGGAACCTTGCCGCTTGGGAAGTCAGCGGTGAGACCACCACCCGTCGGCGGGGCTGGGTCGTTCGAGGGTTTTGCTGGAACTGCAGATGAGGAAGTAGCCGAGGACGATGAGCTGCTCTTGTTCTCAAAGAACTGGCCTCCCTTAGGGGCCGAGGTTGAAGTCGACCGGGATGGCGGGGGTGCGCTGAAGCTGGGCGTCGAAGTTCCCACAACGACATAGAGACCCTTCTTAATACCATCCTTGGCCTTCTTCTCGTCCATCTTCTTCCCGCCGAGAACATATTCGGTTATGGTGGGACCTTCCACAACCTCTGTGACAACGACCGAATTGCGCTTCTCGATCGGAGCTTCATGCTTGACATGGCGGTGAAGATTATGGTGATGATGGCTGTGGTCATGGATGTGGGCAGAAACCCCAGCGGCAACGGCCGCCACAAGGGCAACTCCGGCGATGCTCTTCATCTTGTAAACTTGACGGTCCCAGTGGAATCGGCGCTATGTCTAGGATGAGGTATCGTTACCGTGATAATTATTAACTGTTTGGCTAGGTCAGCGCGAACTCTATGATCAGGTAACCCGACCATGCGAATGGTTTTGCGGTCATCCTATCGAGCGAGGACTACCAGAGTTGTGGACTTGGGATGATGTTGATCGGTCGATTTCGCATGTGTGGACGATGCGTCAAATGCCGACGTACCTGTTGATGGGATGGATGTAGGTATCGGGGGGGACTGATCACATTCGTGCCTCCGAGGACTGTTACTGGGGTTGTTCCAAAGGAATGTGGTAGAGAGTAGTGAACTCTCTGTTGGATGGAATCCGAGACCGCGAAAAAACGAGGGCGCGGACAGGAGAGTAAAAAACGAGTGGCAGCAGTTCAAGGGATGAACTGAAGAAAGGAGCCGTGAGAGTCTCACGGGTTGAGAAGTGTGGTTAAACGAACGTCAGGGTGAGTGGCGGACATGAGTCGGGAAGAAAGGAAAGAAATGACTTGTCCGGGGTGGCCTAGCACAGGCCAAGAACATCAAAAGGAGGGCGGAGGAGGACGAGCTCGACCAGTCACAGGCGAGGTGGTCGTGGGGATCGCTTTCCTTGGCGAAATTACATGGCTCGTCCCTGGATGGGCAAATGAGGACTGCGCGGCTACTGCAGGAACAAGACGCTCGACAGGGATAAACAACCTCCGCCGTTCCATTGGATCGACCGAGGATGCGCTTCATCACGACAGCTCGAAAATCGCATCAGATGAACATGCTCCAACATTCAACATCCGACTGCCTTCCCTACACCATTTACAATTCTACATATGGGGGCTGATGCTGAACTATGCCAATCGGCCACTGCCCGGACTTGACTGATCGTTGTCAGTCCTAATTTGGGGGTGGCGTGGCGCGGCGGGGCATCGGCGCGGCGGGGGGCAGGGGACGCCGTTGCATGTGGCGTCCGAGTTCTCCAACCCTCAAACCAAGAGTGTTCGGTATCCTGCCAGTCGAGGTTAAGGAGTAGAGGGGACTGTTTCGATGTATTCTCAATGAACTCCTCTGAGCTCCCACCGCTCTCTGGACACTTCTTTATCGCCGCCTCATCTTGCTTCTCTATCCCGTCCATGGGGACCTTGATCCTCCAACGGCTCTGGCGTTGAGCACACGAGCGATCTATCTGTGTCACACACCTCCATCGTTATCTCGCGTAACGGGCTTTTGCAAGCTTGGCTCTTTCAGTTGACAACCAACCAGATCGCTCCTTCCGTCCGGTTCCTGACTAAACCTATTTAGGGATGGTCTATCTTGGACAACATCGAATTCAGAGTCCGCCATTTTAAGATGCTGACCCCTCCACCGAGAAACGTCATCTAGTGCGTGTTTCAGGCGCAGTCAAGTTCTCCTGATTTGATGTTTATCGTCTCACAGTTTTGCATTTCTCCGCCTCTCGATGACCTATATTCATGAGCGTGCCTTCAATGTTCTACACGTTGATATTGTGTAAACATTGAGAAGTCGTCTTTACAATATCGTTTTTCCGTTGACCTCCGATTCTCTTGGTTCGTCATCCATCTACACAAACATTGCCAAGGTGACAGCAAATTTTAGACCTTTCTAGTCTCGGGCAATCGCTGAGCAGAACCCTATTCTCATTACACCTCCATAAGATGGCCACTATAAAATCGCGCGCACGCAATGCCGGCAATGTTTCATTTTACAGGACTTTGAAATCATTGGATGGCTATTTACACAGACTACACTCGGTTCCAAAGAAGAGGTAATCTCTTCCCGTTCCCGTCTTTCCCCCTCATTTGATAGACGCTCGCAGCGTCATTTCAAGGTTAAAACATCACCCAGCGCTCAACCCACATTGCAATCCAACGACCTCTCCTGAGCCATTTTCTGCTCCGGATTCCTTGTTACGTATATGTTTAGTTCGCTAAGATCTCATCTCTCATGGCAAGATTCACCATCTGTGAGGATGGATGGGCACCGACTAGATGTCGAGGCTCTAGTTCCCGACTAGTTCCTGAAAGCGATGGCAAGACAGTAGAACCGTAAAAACTCTTGCGTCAAGTGCACCCGTGAGGTTCTGCGGGGGCGATATCCTCAATTCTGCGACGCTACCCGCACCTCTCTATCGTCATTCCATCAAAGGTGCTAACACTTATCCCGTGTTAGACTGATGTGTGTGTCGGCTACAGGCAGTTGGGCAACGTTGTTCATTCGAGCCTCGTTCTCCCGCGCACTACTTCCATCACCAGCTCAAATGCTTGGGACTTCGCGTGAGCTGAGCTATGGACCGGAGAGTCACCGAAGCTGGTGGGAGGCGGGCTTTGCACTGCAAACACGCCACTGTCGCCGTCACCACCCACTCCCCACAACAGTACCAACTCTTGCTAGTTCTGCGTAGTGTATGTGCTGCAAAACCTATGGAACCACATTTCTGTCGCCTTGTTGGTACACAAGTACAACGTCTGGTGGTTTCACCATGTGGTTCAGCCACGGCAGTCTATATGGGAGGATGCACCCAAAAAAATTTGCAACCCCATACCATCGAAGTCCAAGACTAGCATTCCCCTCAGAGCCCAGCATGAAGTCGGCCATGCATGCTATCCAGGCCGGGTCCATCTGTAGGATGTGCCGTGCGCCTGGGAGCAGCCCCGCCTTCTGTGGATCGAACTAGAGGAGCCAATGGAAGGGCCGAGGTCACTGAATTCTGGTATTTCGTGTGTTCCATGGCCCCGGGACAACCCCGCTTGACGCCGCGCTGGCTGGGCTCTCAACAACGACATGAAGCGCAAGCATTCAGTTAGTGGAAACCGGGTAGCCTTACAGTTTACCTACTGCATGGGGCGAATTTGAGATAGGATCCAGTCACTGTCAGAACATTAGGGACAATGGGCAGAAGTACTGGCTGGTGTTACTGCACAGTTTGTCATTGGCAGGCAGTAGGTTGGAAGTGATAAGAATTTGGAACTACCCACTGCCCGGAGACCTTTTGCCCCTGACCTAGCAGTGACTTGGCCAATCCAAGGAAGTCCAAATGTCAATAAGGCAAGAGGTTGTTATCAATGCTCTGACAATACAGATCCCTCCACCGGAGCTTTAGTCGTCACCTGAGAATCTCTTCGTTTCGCTGTCCGTAAGGGAATCATTGGCATTGGATGAGTGGGGGTTGACCATCTGAGCACGCGATGAAGAAAAGCGCATCTGGCTTGTCAGGGTTCCTCTGAGGTGTCAACTTTCGAAACCAGGAAGAACCAGACAAAACGGGGCAAATGAAAGTTACCAGGTTTTCCTTTTTGTGAATGCACCCCAGAAGTCCCGCGCAAAGATTTCCAAGTTTGCGCCTTTAAATTCCTGCTGTCTCATTCAACGCACCTTCGGTTTTCAACATCATTGTTCGTTACGTAGGACGAGAGAATCTTCCGCATCGGTGCCTTCACGAAATCCAGTCGCAATTGCGTGTAAGTGTTGCACACATGGAATCACACGTAATCTAGTCTGCGAAGCTAGACAGTGATATCACCTTAACAGATCAATTATACACTAAATTCGTGAGGTGGTCGTCGGCCATCACAACCTACCAGGGCTACCCAAAACCGGAAACCGAAAACCAGGTCCATGCGCTGCCGAGCGTCGTGGTTCGATGATCCCGAGGCCATCTGATGGTGTCAATGCCTCGGGTCGACGAACATCATCAATGCGGAGCTCTAAACGGCAAAGCTTCGAGACAGTTCGACGACAAAGGATTACCATATTGGGATACGAGGCCTCAGCGACACCGCATCTGGCAGAACTCAAGGCGACCATCAGACGGCCGAGGTGTTGGGAGTGGGGGACCGTTCGTCATAGCTGTCGACCTGTTATAGAGGTACAAGGCTTGGAGACTGCCGCCACTCTCGTCCTCTGATTCGACAACACAGCCACTCTTGGGTGGTTTTTGCTGACGTGCAACTGCGTCTCAGGCATCAGCTCTCTCCAATGGTGAAGGTTATTGTTCGATGCGTGTGTTCTTCAGCTTCTCTGAAGGTGCCAGTCTGGCCGCTTGCCGCTTCGCCTTGACTTGCCGGTGTTGCCCGCTCGATTGAGCCTGATATCGCCCGATATATGATCAGAAAAGCGTACTGCATTGGTAATTAACCTGTGCAAAGGCCTGCAAGGCTCGCGCGGCGGAGACGCACTGGCGGCGAGGTCGGAAGAACGTGCGCAACAAAGTCTCCTTCTCGGCGCCACATCGGGCGAGAGCTGTGCAACCTCAAACTCGAAAAAATGCAAGTTTGATCCGCGAGAGATCTTGTCCCGGCCGAGCTGTGACCGGGTCCAGCGATGAAGCAAGGTACTTGTTAATTGCTGAAGGCCAGCTGAGAGTCTGGCACAGCAGACAGGGGAATCATGGCCAGCGAGGGGCAGGAGTAGGTTCGAGAGGATGAGTGAGCAGTGCGATGGAGAGGGATGGAGGAGCTGATGAAGGCGTGGTGGGTCCAAGGCCTTCGCAGTTGGGTGGCTGGGTGGGGCACCTGTCGTTTGTCTGAAGTACCAACTAACAGCAGTGTGCTTACCCAGTCGCAGGAAGGTAGCAGCACCATCCACAAGCCCCAGCCCCAGCCAGGTTTTTCCTTTTCCCACGGTCCTCTCAGCCCGCCTCAAGCCTCCTTTCAAGCACTCGCTCGAGTTGAGGCTCTTGTCCTTCTAGTAACACCGAAACCTGGCCGAAAACTGCAGATTATCTCCTCGCCTCACAATTGATTTTGTGAGCAGGCATTTGTACCAAGTGTATCTTTTCCCGCAAAAGCTGCCGTCGGCGCGAATCTCCCACTCGATTTTTTTCCCCCACCAATCCATCCTCAGGGTTCCCAATAGCAGCCACCTATCTACTGTGTTGTCATCCGCAACCTCGAGCTCTCGCCACGATCATCAGCCACACCATCGACAGTCTATCCCTCTCCAGCCCTTGGCGATGTGTTCAGCTCTGCGGTGATCCTCGAGTGCGATAGCAAGGGAAGGATCTTATCGTTAGAAGGGGCTTTGGGCCTGAGGTTTCAACCCACCTCGTGTGAAGACGCGCGCAACCCATGGCATCCGACACAGCCCCGGTCGTGACGCCCTCGACCCTCGTGCCAACCACCCCGGGCATCCACGACGACTTTTCCCGCTCCAAATCCCTCAAGCGGGCTCGCGAGACCACGCCGACGCCATCGCCATCGGCTACTGCCGTCGGGGACATTTCCCCCTCCAAAATCGCTCGGCTGGTTGGATACACCAGGCAAGCGCAGTCCCCCGAAAATAGAAGACGGAGGAAATCAGATGAAGAAGGACAGAAAGCTTCGCCAGCCAGCCCTAATTCGACGCAAAGGATACTGACGGACCTTATGTTGGGCGCAACAGCCGCGATGAACCGTCCCCAAGATCACCGGCCCGACGTTTCGGCCATTGATGCCGCTGCTGCCGCCACTGCTAGGGCTCTCCAGATTTCAACCGACACTGCTGCAGGTCTCCAAGAGATCAGCCCGGAAAGCGCCGTCAGCGCCGAGAGCGCCGGAACAGGAGGAAGCATAGAAGATGGCGAAAGCCAGGTCGTGCAGAGTCCCGCGCCCATGGACGTCGACGCACAAGGCCATCAACGCATGTACGCACCACAGCCAGAGGCGCAGATGGAGGATAAGACTGCTACTTCCCTGTCATACCCGGGGCTACCGGCCAACCTCATTCAGCCGCCACCACTTCCCTCACAAAGGGGTATGAGCATGCCAACTGCGACGTCCCAGGGTGCCGAACCACCGTCGGCCAAGAAACATAAATGTCCGTACTGCGACACCGAGTTCACGAGGCACCACAATCTCAAGAGTCATCTCCTCACGCACAGCCAAGAGAAGCCCTACATATGCCAACAATGTCAGATGCGATTTCGCCGCCTGCACGATCTCAAGCGTCACGGGAAACTACATACGGGAGAAAAACCACATATTTGCCCAAAATGCGACAGGAAATTCGCACGAGGTGACGCGTTGGCACGACACAGTAAAGGAGCTGGCGGGTGTGCGGGAAGGCGACCAAGCATGGGTAGCTTTGCTGGCGAGGAGGATTTCGAGGGGACCAGTACCATTGAGGGCGACGACTCGACCATGTCCGGGGTGTTGTATGACAACAGCGCAGACACGAGCATGATAGATGAGGAGCGACGTAATCTGAGCATGCCGAGCATCAAGACCCAGCATGTCCCCGGTCAAGAGAACTTTGGTCATTCAAACACATATCCTCCTGCCGGCGCAAAACCACCAGCTGGCGGACTTGTTCCACCAAACGTCGACCATGGGTCTACAGGCTCGACGACATCGCCAAGTATTCCAAACAGCCATACCCCACACACTAGCATATCTTCAATGCCGTTGAGTGCGGGCAGTTCTTCCATGTATTCTCAAAGCGGCATGACCGAGAGCCCCAAGCCGCTGAGTCCTGGAGGACTGCAAACCAACCAGGCGGGGCAGAAAAGGGCACCAGGCCAGATCTCGACGTCCGGGCTGTCTATGCCATCGCATGGTATGTCACCTGCAGCCAAGCAAGCATGGTTGTCCCATTATCCCCCTGCTGACGGAAAACAAGCCGAAGCCAATGCTGCCCCCGCACAAGCGGGCCGTGGTCGCGGCCGAGGCGGTGGCGGTGGCGGAGCGGGGCCACGTCAAACCAGCAACGGGATTGCATCCGGAACAGAGAGCAGCGAGACCGGGCCGTGGGCCTATTTCCAGCACATGGATGACAAGATCAAACAGCTGACTGCGGATCTGGAAGCTAAGACTAAGAGGGAAGCCGAAATTATGGATAAGCTGTCGCAGCAGGAGCAGAGCATCTCTCTGCTGATGGCGGAGCTGTCGAATCTCCGGCAGCAACTGGGGCTGGTCGGTGGTCAAGATGAAGCAACAGCAGGCCAAGAGTAGGACTTGAACCTGATTTGAGGCTGCCATTCTTGACCAGTCAACGAATCCACATTTCTGATTCATGATTGTTTTATATGGAGGGGGGGCGAAGGGGATGTGGTGGAAACCGGCGTTACGGAGGCGGGGTTGCACCAGGGATCAAAAGCACTAGGTTTGTCTTGGCCAGATCGGATTGGGGTGGTAGACTATCACCAAGGGTATCTAACCACGTGGGAGGACATGTTTCGCCTTGGTTTGTGTTATGGGTCGCTTGCTTGGTGTTAAGGTCAGGTTTGCTGTAATGCGTGATGGGTCGCAGGAGAGCCGGACTGGAACGTGTCAATGTACGATACGAATGAGTGGTGCTAAGTGATTGACTATGGTTCAGGCCTGAAATAACTGCAATTTCTTCGGTGAATTACTCGAACTGGTGATATGTGGTAGCTGCGGTGGCATTGAAGTCATGCATGAACAACAATCAATCTATGATCAGAGAATAGGGAAAGAATGTGAATCCAGACGCGTCCATAGGCAAAATCAGGGGGAAGGATAAGTCAGGGGCCGGCTGTTGTCCTCAGATGTTATTCATCCGAGCCTATTCAGCACCGGATCTCGCCATGATCTCCCTGGGGCGATTTTTGAGGTCCCCGCTGCGATTGCTGCTTTCCCACTGTCGCTATAGTTATACACGTAGTTCAACCCCTACTGTGTACATAACTACTAAGCCTTGGCGTGCTCAAACTTCATTGTTTTTTCATCGCAAATAAAGAATTCTGTAGAGATTTTGGTAATAGTGGGTAAAGGATATTACTCCTTTTAATTTTTCTTAAGTTTTCTGCTTTAAAATCGTGGGGTTTGAGGTTTGCACAGTGCGTCCCTCCCCGAAGATACGAGCTAACAATCTTTCAGGGGATTGTGCTCAGGGGGTAAGTCCAGTCGCGCCCCGCCACGGACGTCATCGACGAATGGCTCGGCTGGGCGCGGAACCTTCGCAGTAGTTATCCACATTCCTGCTTCGCGCAGACAGTCGAAGCCCATCGACTCATTCCACCCCTCACCAGCCTGTTGCTGCTCTTCTTCGACGCCGTGATGGCCGCGGCTTCTCTCGGTGCGCTCAGCATACTCTGGTGCCCTGAAAATATATTTTGCTTTGCTTTCTTCAACGACCGGCAAATTTTAGCAGCAGTGTAGAATTTGATTCGCGCGACATCACCAAACTGACGATACCGAGCCCACATTGACATGCGTACCTGACTAGCTTTCAACCCACCGCCCCGGCGAGTCATAACTTTAGACGTGCACAACCCAAGCATTCCAGGTCTTGACCATTTCAGCTCACGTTCTTGGGTCCGCTGAAGTCCACCCCGCCACCCCTCGCGTTCGCCCCCAGCGACAGAGGAAAGGAGCCGGTCCTGGAGTGGCCTGCGGGCGGCGGGACGAATATAATGTCGGTCATAGATCCGGTTGTATTTGGTATGTTTTTGGGTTTCTTCACTCTCAACTTTTCTTTCCCTCTGTAGCTTGCTCGGTCAGGCAATCAGAGGACACTACCTCGTGTGACAACGAGACAAGACTTTGGCTACGATTACGCGCACGCTTTGCGGTGGCAGTGACGACGACAGCATGGCGGACCAGGAGAGCCCAAAGGTCAAGCCCAGCCACGGCAAGAAGAAGAGCGGTGGCCAGGCCACCGGAAAGAAGCAGGTCAAGAAGGTGGCTGCCCAGAAAACCGCCAGGAGTGGGAGTGGAAATGCAGAGACTGGAAGCGGAAGTGGCAGCGGGCAGGCTTCGGTGCTACGGGTGATTGACGAAAATGTAGCTCCCCACGATACGAGTCACCCGCAAATACCGACCGACAAGGCGGAACACAAGCAGTCAGACAAGGAGAATGATGTGCCTGTGAGTTATCCCGGGGAACTGGGCTGCGAGCCCGGTTGCTGACATGACTTGTTAGTTAAATACGCCCCGCCGCAAACTCTCGGTGAAGTCAAAGACGGCGACACCAGACACGGCAGCTAAGAAGACGCTGACGGCGGAACAGAGCACGCCGTCCAAGATTGCGAGACCAAAGACTGGGAGTATTAGCCGCGAACCAACCCAGGTTATAGAGGATCATGATATCGATGCCGACGTGGAGAAAGACACAGAAAAGACAGAGGTGGGCAGTATGGATGATCTAGGTGAGGACAGGATCGTCGGCCTAATGGACGGCCTCGCGGACACGCAAGAGGATCTCGGCGGCTTCCCGCTGTCAAAGAATAACCTTGGCCCTGCTCAGGAGGACAAAATACAAGAGGCTGAATTGGGTGGCAAGTTTCCAGGATGGGATGAGTATCCCGAGCTGTCGGTTGACGAGAACGACCGCGAGAGTCGGGCACGCGACGAGCGGAGGTACTACAGGGCGTACGGGGTTAGGTTCGCGCCATGGAACATCCCGTTCAAACGTAGGCTACAAACGCTGGCGGTCTTGATACACTCGCTCAGCATCGCCTTGACGGTCTCTTTCTTCTTCTTTCTATGCGCCATCCCCCTTACCTGGCCGCTCTTGATCCCTTATCTACTGCGTATGTTGCTTTCGAAAGCAGCGACGGACGGACGGCTGAAATTCCGTTCGGAACGCTTCCGTCGGGCACCCATCTGGAAATTCTTTGCAGATTACTACCCTGCGCGTCTTCACAAGACGCACGATTTGCCGGCGACGCGCAAGTACATTTTTGGCTACCACCCGCACGGTATCATTTCGCACGGCGCCTTTGCGGCATTTGCCACGGAGGCGCTAGGCTTTGACGAGAAATTCCCAGGCATCACCAACAGCTTGCTGACACTCGACTCCAACTTTCGCATTCCCCTCTACCGCGAGTACATTCTCTCGCTGGGGATCCAATCGGTGTCTAAGGAGTCCATCACCAACATTCTCACACAAGGGGGCCGCAATGGCGAGGGTATGGGACGGGCCGTCACGATTGTCATTGGCGGGGCGCGTGAGTCGCTTGAGGCGCAGCCAGGCACTATGCACCTTGTCTTGGGTGAACGCAAAGGCTTTGTCAAGCTGGCGATCCGCACTGGGGCCGACCTGGTGCCGGTGCTAGCGTTTGGTGAAAATGACCTGTACGACCAGGTCAGTCCCGAGAGGCATCCAGGCATCCGACGGCTGCAAATGTGGGTGTTGCGAACACTCAAGTTTACGCTACCGTTCCTGCATGGGAGGGGAATTTTCAACTATGATGTTGGGCTGATGCCATACCGGCGGCCGCTTAACATCGTGATGGGCAAACCCATCAAGGTATCCCAGGCGAGGAGCGGTGAGGTTGATATGGGGGAAGTGGAGAGATTACACAGACTTTATGTGCAGGAGCTGCGGAAGATGTGGGATCGGTATAAGGATGATTTTGCGGCGGAGAGGGATGAGGAGATGGTTATTTTGAAGTAGCCTCTCTGCTCGCACTCTGGCAATGGAAGTTGCGGTTACCCACAGTATGGCTAGGGGATCATTGTGTGTTGGTTTTACTGACGTTAAAGGTATTGTTGTGTATTGGACATGTTGTGTTTGTCATCGATAGGGTATGTATCCATACTTGTATTCATGTAGTAAGGAGGATGAGTGTAGACCAGTCGAAGAGGTACTCTGCCAATGTGCTTGCTGATTTTAGCTTATTTGGTCAGACCCAAGCCCACCACCTGTGCTGTCTTTACGTTGCGTATCTCGAAGGAGAACCCCTCTCTTTAATGGGATATGTTTTTATGGGAGTGCAAAAATAGGAACAACTACCTCCACAACTAATCTCTGCGTCGCTGCATTGCCAAAATGTACCGCGTATGCGCCTTGGGCCTCTACAGAGTCCCTCAGGGCATATGGTCTAGTGGTATGATTTCTGTTTTGCAATGTCTCATTTGCATTCCGCTCTTACAGACGGTCCCGCGTTCGATCCGCGGTATGTCCAATGTTGGAAACCTACTTTCTTTGTTCTTTTACTACTTTTGTCGAGGCTGGTGGTTATGGAACTGACCCCGTGCCCTGTGACAGCCCCAGTTGATCCCACAATCCCACCAATCTGGCCCCTGGTTCAGCGGTCACGGGTCAAGTTTGCTCTGCGGTGCAGGGCAGGCCAGCGTGACCCCTCCTCCACTTGCATGCCGACCTCTCCCGACAATGCACTCTCCCGTGCTATCCACGGCCTTTCTTGAAAATCCCATCTCCCCGCCTCCTGGTTCGTTATAATCTCTGTCCCGAGCTCCAGGTTCCATCCCGTTGAGGTCCACCTGCCCACTTTAGTTCCGTCCGTCCCGGTGCCGAGTCCGATTGATCAAATTTTTAGGCAACGTTTTATTTTTCTTTTTTTTTTTTTGGGGGCGGATTTGGGGTTTGCTGATGGTCGTTTCTGTTGCCATTTTGGCTTGTGCTTTAAATACCTGCGGACTTGGTTACATGCGAGAAAAAGAGAAACAGGGCACCTAGTAGTTGGTCGATCGTTGATCAAGACCTCAAGGTGAAGTGACACGGCATCGCGGTTGGTTGATTCCTGGGTAGGTTTTCCTGCCGTCAAGGTTCACTGCTTTTGCTCATGTGGTCCCCCCCTCCTCCTTGCTTCCGTTTGCTGTTAGGCGAGAGAGAAGAGATGCGGAATATATATTGCATGTCTACCTGGTGTAAGCTAACTGCGTTGGATTGGGCAGGCAACGCAGGGCAACACAGCGGGTGGTTGCACAATTTCACGGGAGTAGATACCCAGAGAAGGAGTAAACGCCGGGGAGAGAGAGAGAGAGAGAGAGAGAGCGGCAATGGATTCTCCTGACAGCAACAACAACAACAACAACAACAACAACAACAACAACGACAACGACAACAGTAACAGCAGCAATGCGGACAATCAGATTAACGAGACTACATCCCTGTTGCCTGGTGGCTCCCCACAGCCAAAGTGGCGGTTGTGGCCGTGGTCGGCCAGGCAGCTTGGTGCACTTGTCGTTGCTGCTGCTGCGTTTGCCACGGCTGCTGTTGTGCTGCTTGGCTTGCTTGGTCTCTGGATGCCGGATAGGTTTGGGGGGTATGAGGTATGGGCTTTTTCCCCTTCATTCTAGTTTTTGCTTGAGTTTGATTTTGTCTCTGGTGTTGAACAGGAGCTCAAGCTGATGACATGATGGCGCCACTTTCACCTAACCCCCTTTCTGCTTTCCTCTGCTTTGCATTGACGCTGACTTGTCCGGGCCGCCAGCCTCAACACCCTCCGTTGGTCAATCTGAATTATACCACGTATGAAGGTGTGCGACTGTCGAATGGCGTCAATGCCTTCTTAGGCATGCGCTACGCTGCCGCACCCGTGGGTAATCTCCGCTGGCGAGCCCCCGTTGACCCCCTCCAGACCGAGGGCGTAGAGAAGGCCTCAAGGGTACGGTAATTCTGTCACCCCCGATTCTTGTATCCCTACACTGTACTTATTATCTCCGGGTATCCGTAGTTTCGGTCGATATGTCTCGGTATTGGCGCCGGGTTTCCCGTCCCCGGCCAGGATGAAGATTGTCTTTTTGTAAACGTATGGACCCCGGCCAACGCCACGCCAGACTCCAAACTGCCGGTCTGGGTGTTCATCCCCGGAGGTGGCTATGTGGCCTTGACCAATGCGAACTGGAACGGCGCTGAAGTCGTTGAGAAGTCGGGCCACAATATTGTCATGGTAAACTTCAATTACCGCGTCGGTGTGTGGGGGTTTCTGGCAAGCGATTGGGTGAGGGAGGACGGCGATTTGAACGCCGGCCTGTTGGATCAGCGAATGTTGTTTCAGTGGGTGAAAAAGCATATTGCTTCGGTAAGTTTCAAATGGCCCTCGAGCCTTGTCGTGATCGCTTACCGTGCTTAGTTCGGCGGTGATCCAGATCACGTTGTCATTCATGGTGCTTCGGCAGGGGCAGGCTCAGTTGCCATGCACATGGTTGCCCATGGCGGTCGCAATGACAAGCTGTTTATCGGTGCAGTGGTCGAGTCCATCTTCTTCCCGGCACAGCCATTTGTCTCGGAGCTCGAGTATCAGTTCGAACGAGTGGTCCGTCAGACAGGGTGCAACCGCCTTGCTCGCTCGAAGCAAATGGCTTGTCTGCGTAGCAAGAAGGCTGCTTCTCTCCAAGCCGCCAATTTTGCTCAACCCTTCCCTGGACGTTCCCAACCACCAATGCCACTGTTCTACTGGACTCCCTGTATCGACGGTGTCTTTCTCCAGGACTTGCCATACAACCTCTTCAAGCGGGGGCAGTTCATCGATGTGCCCGTGCTCTTTGGCACCGATACAGACGGTACCAATCACTCTCTTTTGGTTCCTTGTGAGCAACCGCTGATATCCCAGCAGAAGGTTCTATCTTCGCTCCCAACGCCGCCACCCCTTCCGCCGTGGCTGCCTTCCTCGCAAACAACTACCCCAAACTCACCTCCTCCGACACGTCCGCTATTCTCGCCCGCTACTCCGATCCTCTTCCCCCCTTACCACAGCATGCGCCCTGGTTCCCCGCGGCCAGCCTCGCCTACGGCGAAGCCACCTTTGTCTGCCCCAGCGTTAATGTCCTCAACTTCCTGCACCCCAACACCACCCGCTTCGCCTACCGGTACAACGTACAGGACCACGAAAATGCGGCTGCCGGCCTGGGCGTGCCGCACCTGTTTGAGGCGGCCGCCATATTTGGCCCAGATAATATCGGCGGACATGCGAGACAGAGCTATCGCTCGTATAATGCGCCTGTGGTATCCGTGGTTATGGCGTATTGGATTAGTTTTGTCCGCTCGTTGGACCCGAATCCGTATAGAGAACGGAATAGCCCCTTGTGGGGAGGATGGCGTGGTCCAGGGAGGGAGCAGCGGTTGGTATTAGAGACGGGGGATGTCAGGATGGAGAGCATCGACGAGGAGGAAAAGGAGAGGTGTGCGTTTTGGCTAGCTTTGGGGGAGGTGCTGGAACAGAAGTGATAGACGGGGCGCATTTGGCGTTTTAGTTTGATGAGCGTAGATACCCTGATTTTATCATGTTTTTGTGTGCAAGGAGAAGAGAGTAGAAGAATAGATGCGGTGAGAATTTCCACGGGGGTCCTTCATTCTTCACTAGTAAGAACCATACCCAGCCCATTGTCATGGCCATGACAGACGGGCCGTGAAACTCGGAAGAATACCAGCCCCTGCCGAAGATTTTTAATTTCATCAAGCTTTTTTTCACCATTTGGTCCTATTTATTTCTCTCGTAAAATGCTTATCGCAATAGTGTAGGTTTGTATGTAGATGTTATTTACCAAGGCATAAATAAAGTGAAGTTTGTTGTTTGCCGATGCCAATATTACCTACCTACCTAGGTACTCATGGCTGCTGCTATTCCTGGCAAACTTGTTAGGTAGGTATTGTGCTGGTGGCTGCAAGCAGCATGACTTTGTCCCTGGGAATCCATTATACATTGCACCGAGCATCAAATGTGCTGATTTCCATTTTGTTTTCCGGGATGAGACTGCATCAAACTCGAGCAAAAAGTCTTGTTTTATTGTTCCCTAGACCGCTCTTGCCTCAACGATATTGATGCTACGACCTCTGGACGAGATCTGCTTTTTTTTTCCCCGGCTCTTCCTCGTCCAAGTCAGTTCTCGAGCATGAAACATTTTATCACGGAGAGAAGAATCACCCCTCGAACACCATCTGATAAACCACCACTTCCAGTAACCTCTCCCCCCTCCCATCCCACAGCGACTTGCACGGGACCACCGGCCCTTCATTCTCGCTCAACTCTCGCCTGGTTGCATCAATGTACCTCACCGTCACAGCCCCCTTAATCCCATTCTCGCCAGCCTCCCCCTTCGACATGAACGAAGCTACCTGCCTAGCAACTCTATCAACACCGCCCCGTCCTGTAATCTTCCCTTGGTCATCCCTCTCCACCACAACCATCTGCATGACCTTCACACCCCCACTGGTCACAACCGTGCAATACGCATTCACTCCCTCCTCCGTGCTCGATCGACTCAACACAACACCTCCCTCAGAAACCCCAGCAAATCCCACGTGGGCATGCCACTCAACCCCCGCTTCCCTCGGTAGCTCCGCCACTTCGGCCGCAAACACCGGTGGAACAGCGTGGGTTTTCGGAGAAACAACCGCCCAGTCCGGTAACTTTGGTATCGGAGCCGGGTCTTTCCCCAATGACATGAAGCGGGCGTTGAATTTGCGGTCCCATAGGTCGGGACCCTCATTTTCGAACCCATCTCCGTCGTCACCTTCATCGTGGTCAAAAGGTCTACCGTGGGCTGCCGTCCATGCCGCGTTGGCCAGACGGGCTTTGTTTGCGAGCGATAGCTCAACCCCGGATGAGGAAGAAGAAGAAGAAGAAGAAGAAGAAGAAGAAGAAGAAGAAGAAGAAGAAGAAGAAGAAGAAGAAGAAGAAGAAGAAGGAAAGTACGCGACGGCGGAGCTCCACCATTGGACGCCTTGATCGAGGCCGATGCGCCAGAGATGTTGCAATGAAAGGGTAAGTTGAAGGGAAATGCCAGCGGCGGTGGGGAGTGCCATGGTGGCCGGAACGAGGGGGATCTGGCCGGCGATCGTGACGAGGCGAAGGTTGTTCGTCGGTGACTCCGCTCGCGATCTATCCCTGGCTAGGCTAGCGACTGTGATGGATATGGCCTGGCTGTAGGGACCGATGTTGGCTGGCGCCCAGTATGAGCGAGACTGCACGTGTAGTCCCTGTCTGTCGCCAGGCTGAAGATTATGGTGGACGGCGAGGTAGACAGCAAGGTTGGCGCCTGTATAGAGTTGATCACCACACGAGACCGTGACCCGAGACGGGGGGTTAGGGGCGTCGAATAGCGAGCCATAGATGGCGTTGATGGCGGGGAAGTCAGCCATGCAGCGGAGTAGGATAGTTGCGCTGATGATAGCAGAAGGCTTGAGGCCGGCTTGTTGCAACCGCTGGCGAATCTGCTCTACCACTGATGTAGCCTGAGCCCCAACAGAAAGGGAACAATTGGTGCTGTCTCCAGGGAAACACCACTGTTCCAACCAAGTCTTCTCAGGAGGCTGAAGCTGCCCAAGCTGTTGTGAACCTCCTACCAACTCCTGATATGGATCCTCTACCTCCTCCTGACTTTGAGCATTCGCCTGTGTCAACGCGGCATCCAGGCCATGTAGAACACGCCGAAATCTCTCATCCAGCAAGTCAGGGATCCTCACTTTGTTTACGCCAGACTCCCCATCAGTCATCTCCTTGTTCTCCACCTTCGCATCGCGCAGCCTCAACCAAGCAGCCCCGCCACCCTCTCTTACGATACTGTGGTCCTCTTCCTGAACGACGATACGCTTCCGGAAGAGACATGGAGGGCCATCCAGAACAAGCGTCTCAAACTCGCCACCTTCGCCAATAATAGCACCAGCTTCCTGGGTGCCAAATCGGCGCATCGCTTTGGTCAGATTCTGCTTTCCGTCATGACTTGCAACATTGGTCCATAGAAAAGACTCGTCAAGGCCGCCTGTAGCAACCTTGATTATGCGAGCCTCAAGCCCCACAGCAGCCATGTCATCAAGTAACTGAGCATCTGTCGCGACAATCCCCGTCACCGGGGTGCCGATGGGAAGAACAGGAAAGTTCCAGAGGTAAGCCAGGGGCATTAGCCCAAGGCGTGTGGCTATAGACTCGACGCGGGTCCTCTGATAGGTGCTCAGAATGGCGCCCGCACACAGAGCATTTGCTTCTGGGTGCGCAGCCATGACGGTCTCGAGCAGCGGTATCATAGACTCGGTCTCATCTGGGTCTGTTTTTCCGGAGCCGGGCCCGGAAACGGAGTTGGCGCCGAGGCTGGTCCCATCTTGGCCGCGGTGAGAATAATCCTTCCCATGACTGCCGGAGCCGCCGACAATAACCTGCCGGTATAACGGCAAGCCCGTGGCCTCGACGTACAGAGGGATGACCTGGTGGCCAACCGTCTGGTACATGAAGCTGTTGAGGTCCTGCTCGTGTCCGAGTCCAAGCTCATCTTGGGCCCCCTCAGGCCTGCCCTGGTCGTCCTGGATCTGGAGGGAACCGCCCGAAACAGCGGCACTGGCCGCTGAAGACCTTAGGGTTGGTGCCGGGGCCGAGGCAAGGGCGGAAGCAAGGGACCCCTCGGGATGCAGGTTGGCTAGGGCCACAACGTTGTGGCCATTGGCTAAGCAGTGGAGGAGCGAGAAGAAGCTGTCTTTGCCACCCGACACTAGCGCAATCACCTTGAGCTGCGGGTCCATAATTTTGTTTTGTGCGTGATGGTCTTGCTCTCAAGGACTTTGTGGGCGATCGTAGTGTATCAACGCCCCGGATTGGTATTTCTTGGAGCATGCATTATTAGGTTGAGATTAGGCACTGCGACACAATGTGAGCAATCAGTTTTTTTTTTAGTTTTTTTTTTTGGCGACAAAACAAAATTTCCAAAACCAGTCCGCCACTCGGTCGGACTCATTCGGAGTGGGCCAAAATTTGCGAAATACTGCGTAAACTGACCACGGACGGCGAGCTAGTGACGGTGACGGCGACCCAGTGCCATGGCTACCGCTTTCTCGCGAGTCATTTCTGTCACGGAGTGTTTGCGCCGCACTGACAAAAGTCGCCTGACAAGCTCATCCGACCGCGACCGACCGTAGCCGTAACTGACAAGGGCGAGCTGGCTCCCTGGGTTTGACAGGCGAGACAGGAAAGAAGCCGCGGGCCCGTGACAGAGGAGGCCGGTGGGGAAGTGGGGAAGTGCTCTTTTCCCTTTCCGCAAACACCTGCAGAAACACCCTTCTTAGAGGCCCCTGACCCTGGGCCTTGCTAGTAGTGTGCGACTAGGAATTTGAGACAGATTCCCGCACCATGAAAAAGAGAAGAAAGAAAAAGAAAAGACAATCTCGCCCCGTCGACAAGTGAGGAAAATCTTAGCGGCAAATGGACCCCGAGCTAGGCAGCGGATCAAAAAGACTCAATCGTCTCGGGACAATTAAACCCGCTAGTTGCTGTGACCGCAACTCTAGTGTACACTTGGTGGGTTTGGGCTCGCCGCTGTCCGTTGAAGATCCGGGGGACCCGTTTAAGATGGTTCTGGCTTTCCAAGAGATTTCACACTAAACCAAGTCTGTCGTCAATGCGTTCATCTCGATTTGACTCCATCGCTGACTCTAGAGGGCGAGAGGGTGTGTAAATTACACCTCGATACCCCGTGAATACGCCGGGAATGCAAAAGTACCGTTTTGGTCAAGGTACCTTTCCTGTTCATCACTTGAGATGGGGGGGAAAGGAAAGGGGGTTTGGGCGCGCAAAAAATGTTTCCCACCGACGGTGCGGATGCCATTATCCCCCATGCGTTTCAGCCCTTCTGCCATTCACCACTCGCAAGTGCAGCTCAGAACGGCTGGTGGCCACCAAAACACCCCTTGCAGTGACAGAACTTGCCTCTCTATTAGTAAAAAGAAGCGGAACATGATGGAAAAGTAACAGAAAGAAGTCTAGAATACTGTGTAAGCCGCAACACCTGTAGATATGAGAGCAAACGTGTTTCTGGCTTAGATGGCCCACTTTTCAACGTCCCATGTTATACCAGCAGTGTGCCAGATACACAGTACCCTTTTCTAGGACGATTTTTGTTTCCGTACATTGGACTAGTCATTTTCCATACCTTGACTTGTTTGTCAATGGATTTGCAAGATAGATTTCCCCAGAGGCTGTCTTCCTCCTCTGCCCCTTGATTCTGCACTCTAGCCTCAAGCATCGTTCTCGAATCCCGTCTTCACTGATTGATGAGGGGAGGAGCGCAAAGGCACTTGCACACTCAGAGAGACACAGGCCCCCCCCAAAAACAGATAAAAAAACCATGTCGAATAGGTAGTATTTTCAGAGGCCAAAAGGGCGGTGCAAAACCTGCTACTCCGTCCTGTTTGTGCGCGCTTTGTACTATTACAACGAGCGTAGAGAACTAAAAGGTGCTTGGGGAAGATCCGCTCCGCGAGCAAACCCCCCCCCCCAAGACGTGTGCGACGGGACTGGCAAGGAGAAAACTCCTGCCCTCCTTCCTCATCACAAACGTGATCGTGTATATATGTGTGTTCATGTGTCCTCTTCCGTTCGTGAGGTCTGGGATGTTCGAGGGTTTGCCAAATCAAGGAGAGAAAAAACGTCTTTCTTTTTCATGAAGCATCCCCAACCAGTTCGACACCAGATAACAAAACAACGCCAACGACGTATATAAGCATTTCCCTGGCTGATATTCCTTGACCTTTGACCTGCCTGCATATCCCATCCCTCTTTCCATCCCCCCCCGTTGGGGGGCATTCCTTGACAAAACCAAAAAATGCTCTTTCAAAAAAGAGCTCTGGGGAAAAAGGACAAGATGAAGCGAAAAAAAAAGGTCTGTTTACTAGTACACGGCACCGAGACTGGATGCAAGTGCCGGAGAAGAGAAAAAGAAGTCAAACACCATGTCGCTTTTAGAGTCTGATAATCCGCCCATTTGATCAATAACAAAGCTTGCGCCGTGAAAATGGAATGTCCCTCGTTCGTAATCAGCCTCATGTGGGTGATCCCTCTTTGTGTTGACCTTAGGGTTCAAACCGGTAGGCAAGAAGTTGTGTGCATGTTCGTAAAAGTCGTGGCAGGCGTCAATGGCGATGGCACGTTCCAGGTGCGAGGACCACCAGCATTGTGAAGAGTGTGTAGAGAAGGGAAAGCAGTCTAAGGGCTGCTGGGACACGCTCTTTCTCAGCCTTTTACTCGCCACGCTTTCTCTTCTTCTTGCTCTGGTCGCTGTCTTCGTCTGATGAAGACTCGCTAGAGCTGCCAGGGATCTCGGCCGCTACCTGGAAAAGAACCTTGCTCATCGTCTGGTAGTCCTCGACAACGGGCATTGCGTACCCGGCCATGTGGTATTGAGAGTAGGCAGCAGCAGACGCGGCATTCATGACATCCAGGTCGTCAATCAGGTTCATGACAATGGCGCCAGAGCCATGGGTACGGGCATGCTGAGCGAGGTTGTCGGAGCGAGAAAACTTTTTGCCACACTCGTGGCACTCAAAGGGCTTCTCCTGGGTGTGAAGAGATCGGTAGTGGCGCTTAAGATGTTCCTGGCGGCGGAAACGGCGGTTGCACAGCTCACAGACAAACGTCTTGGAGGGGTCCTCCGTCAGGGACTGCTTACGGCCGCGACGGTTGGTAGGGGCGGCGAGGGGGGTGTGCGGGGCGTCACCCGAGTTAGAGTTGGATTCAGAGCCGCCGTGCTTGGCATCCGAGGCGTTGGTGCTCTGGCTGTCGGCAGCAGGAGTTGTCTGCTGTTGTGTGTTGCCCGACTGCGAATCGGTGGCAAGCGAGACGATGTGGTCCGATGTGTCCATCTTGATGCGCTTGCTCTGGGGAGCCCCGTAATCGTCGCTCGAGTCGGCAGGGGTGGACAAGCCGAAGTCCTCGAGGTCGTCGCAACTGAAGCTTGAGCTCAACGAGAGTGCGTTAGAGCTTGCGCGGGATCGCGAGATGATGGCGGAAGTAGGCTGCTCAGTGCTGAGATTGACGAGCTTGTTGACAAAGTCGTCCTCAGACTCGAGGTCGTCCAGCTCACCAAACGACGACAACGTGTTTGGGAGGGCAACGGTGAAGTCGAAGTCAGAGTTGGGCGAGATGGTAGCGTCAGATTTAGTAGGGGCCTCGCCCCTGAGAACAAACTTGTGGTCCTCGTCGTCGGCCGCACACAGGGTGGGAAGGGCGGAAAATTCGGGTGCGAGTGTCGAGTTGACAGTGCCAACGGTCAGGTTGCGAGGATCGCAGAAATCAAAACTGTCGGACGAGAGAGATCGCGCGTAAGGAGCTGGTGAAGGGGAGAGTGAAGGGCACGAGGCAGTTGTGGAAAGGAGGTCGGTGGTGGCGCTAAGCGAGCCAAGCCTGCTGGGCGCGGGAGTCTGGGATTGGAGGTACACTGAAAGCGCGGATTTCCAGGTCAGTTCAGCCCCCAAATTTCAAAATCCCAGCAAATCACCCCGCTAGAGCTAATGGAAAGTATCCAGCTTGTATTTGGCACGCTGGCACCCCAATTGAGAACAATCCAGCACGGCAACTTGACACGATTAAAAAAAAAAAAAAAACCGTACCTGGTGTCATTGGGGGAGATGCGCAGCTTCCAGTCCATTCGAGCACGGGAAAGCTCTCAGGAATGTCGCGGGTGTCCTTGGGGTCGACGCCATCGAGGCCAGAGAACATGGGGTTCAGGGGCGTCTGCAGCATGTCGCAGCTGCCGGGACTGCTAATGACGCTGCTGCCCGAGGACGACAGCGGCGGTGTCGAGGGGTAGTACAGACCATCACCTTCGCTCAGATCCGTGTCCAGCACAATGGTGGGCTTGTGAGCGATGGGCTGCGGGGAGGCGACCGGTGTCAGCGCCGAGGGGAAGCCCGAAAAGGCTTTGGGGTGCACTGCAGGCTGCGAGTTGGCCGAGCCAGGCCGCGAATACATGGGCGTCGATGGCAGTGTCGGAACGACGGGGAACACGCTCATTTGCTGTTGCTGCAGTGCCGAATGCGGGACGGAGTGTGGATGAGGGACAAAATGCCCTTGCTGCCGTGTTGGGTCGGGACTGTAGTAGAGGAAGGCCGAGGCCATGGGATGTGAGGCCATCATGGACTCCATTGTGATACGTTGTTGCTGGTGCTGCCACTACCGTCAGCTTCTGCTTCACCCATGTCTGCGTCCTACTTTATGTAATTGAGCTCGGCAGCGAGTTGGAACCCACCAGGTTAAATTGCTGTCCTTCTATCACTTTCTTTCTCGGATCGGGGGTCTCGATCTCGTTGTTTAGTGATTAAGTATATGTCGGGGCGGTAGTATACAAGCGAGTCCCTTGCGAAGGTGCTCAGAAGATGCTGTCAGTTGGGCAAGTGGCCTAAAGATGGTGGTGTTTGGTCCGGTTCTGGTGCTAAGGAATGGCTGGCGGGTCACGATCGGTTGGGATCAACGACGGGCCGGTTTGGGTGGGATTTACAAGTCTCGAGGACCGGTGTTGTACATGAGCATTCTCGTTCTTGTCGTCTTAGCCGAGGGATGGCGTGAGCGAGATGTCGTCGTAACTTGGTCGAGTGTGTGAAAGAAGGGAATGGGATGGGGATATCCAAAACCTCGAGTCCCGAAAAAACAAGAACCGGCAATGTAAAGGAAGGAGAACGAGATCGCGCGTCCAGGTCGACAGATCTACCGTGTGGGAGGGTAAGGAACGTCAAGACGGGGTGTCCATGGGAGGATATAGAGCCCACGACGACAGCCATCCAGCAATGGGGTGGCGAAGATAAGTCGCCCTCGACCAGGCATGGCTGGAATGGGAAAGGCCTGGGACCCTCCCAGCCTACCCACCATGCGTTGTGCCTGTCTCGCTTGAGGTTGGCCTCGACAGGGGCATGCCGAGGGAAGAGGGACCACCCACACCCCCCTGGTCTGTCTGCATGTCTGGGGCAAGCGCACGGAAACATCAGACGGGGGGTGTGGGTGGAGGTGAAGGCGCAGCCCACTAGTCCAATTCTAAATCTGGACTGAGTTGGGTGAGTGGAAAAGAGAGACACCGGAGGTACCGTGGAATCGAGGGTACCTAGGCACACCCAGACCACGCCAGGCTCGCTCGCCGACTGGTTGTCCGCCAGCTCCAATACATGGCGCTATTTAGCAGGCGCACACGCTCAAGGCGCTCCAGTGGTCACCTTGGGTCGGTGCTGAGTCGTGGTTCGTTGCTCTAGCAGTCCCGCAGCCCACAATCTGCACCAAGGCTGGGCGGTTCCTTGTGGTTCCTGTCCGCCATCCATGGTCTCCAGTCAACTTCACATCGATGCCTCTGTAAAAGACAGCGTGTCGCCAGTGCAGGATACCCGATCAGTAGACAATAGAAATGATAGTAGCCGAGAGAGGCCGCGTCCCCTCCGCTCTGCCGGTCTCGTGCCACCACCACCGGGCATCATTATCATGACCACGATCCACGACTGACCCCTCCTCTCACTTGCGGATTGTGGAGCTGAGCAGTCAGTTTTTGGTGCCTGTTAGCTGATGGGGCTCTCTTGGAGGTGTAGTGCAGTTTGCCAGCTTCCGGTTAGCGCGGTTGAATGTGATCTTCTCAAGAATATTGCGCGATAACAACCATTTCTTTTTCTCCCATTTTCTTCTTCTGAGCAAGCGGTGGTGACCGCCGGGATACACGGGCTTCCTTCCCAGCCCGCCTGGTGTCCGCACGCACATGGAGCGCAACGAGAGAGTTATGCAGACAGCCTAACCACAACCAGCAAGATGCGGTGGCGCGCACAAGTTGGCTGTGGGGCTCGCTGGGAAACAACCAACCAACAGGAGACGTCTGGCACATGCATAAAGCCGACCATGACGACTTGACAGCTCTGATAGGTCGGGGAACTAGCACGGCCTCCCTCCACTGCGCTCGCACAAGATAGTCTGCCAGTCACCGCCAGACGCCATGTCCGACGGCAAGCCAGATACGGTCATTCGCTGTGGTGCGGTCATGTCACACCCAGGCCTCCCACCAGTCGCAGCCGCAGCTGCTGAGCGCATCCAACAATGCAAGGTACGAGAGGCCACCTACACCACACACTACTGATCCGCCCTAGGGAAACGGCGTCGCGCCGTTCCTGAGACCATCTGATCCATCTCGCTGCTTGCCAGTGCGGGGTCAATTGTAGAAAGCAGAACTTGCAGCCGCTGTCTGTTGCTGCTGACTCTGCAGATACATCACCACCACGGAAACTTGAGAAATGGTGTGGGCCGTCAGTCGATCGCCAGGTAGCGAAGCGCGGGATCCAAAATGCGCTGCGCTGCCGCTTCGGTCATTCATGCGAAATCTTTGCCCTGGAAACATGCGCAGCACCGAGAACGAGACTGGACGATCGTTGAGATGGACAAAACACGCGACGAATCGTGCAAGCTGCTGCCAGCGCCATGGCATTGAGCTTGGAGGCCGGGATGATCCGGTCAATAAAAGTCATGCGGCGAAACCAGGAATTCAAGATCCGGATTGACGACCTGCACCCGGGTTTTGTTCCAAGAATAATCAATCCTCCGAAAACCGTCTTCTCTCCACAGATCCCATCGTCATCGCCTCATAAAACCTATTACAACGGCGGAAATCTAAGTCAGACGGGACGGGATCTGTGCCTATATCGGCCCTCCAAATTGAACCATGAGTAGCATTCCCGCCGTCAAGTGCGGCGCGGCAAATTCTTCTCTTTTATCGATATCATGCGTCTCAGACACCACCCCGCCTTGACACCTGCCGTCGACTGGTGCGTGAATTATAGGACCCGTCTCGAGTCATCCTGCCGTGCCTACCGACACCACCTTCCACGAATGCTACCGATTGAATTCTTATCTCACACCATGCTCAAGGTCGCCGAGAATGAACTATCCTAAGATGATACAACGTTTTATTCTCGTGCTGCCGCTGCCATCACCTTGAGGCTCAGTGAGATACTACGTCCTTTCTGGCTGGCGATGGCATCACCCATTAACCCCGCATTCCTCCACACGTCAACCACACCTCAGCACTGTTGAATTGAAAACTGGGAGGGGTGGTGTCAGCGTTTCGCTGAGACAGTGACGACGGTGCAGCCTTTCTGCCAAGACACGGTCTACCAGGGGACATCTGCTCGCGGATAGCCAACAGCAACCTCGCAAACAGCGGATTTTCCTTGCAGCAGAGAATTTTTCAGCGAATGACCGTCGTCACTCTAATGCACGCTCCTGAGCGGCTGCGGTGAGGTTAAGAAACATGAAACACGCGAAAGGTATAGCGTCTCTGCCGAAGGCGATCTCCACGGAATGCGGCCATTCAGAGCGGATTGTCCATTAGGGACGAGTTTGCCTCTTGTCTTATTGCGAGACGGTTCAGCCGTGAGATCGGTAGGAAGTGATCGTGGCAGCCAGTCGGAAGGTGAAGAGGGGGGATCATAGCCCACCCCGTATGCAAGCACTTAACCTGTCCTGCATGTGCACGCCCACCAGTCGTGAAGCGCCATCGCCCATGGTCGGTGACGGTGACGAGGAGTCCACGCCGCGCGCTATGGGCCCGTCCAGAAGCGGCCAGCAGCAGCCAGTTCCCGCGCTCTGTCACACTTTGTTGCTTCTTTCTGGCTTCCAGCTGAGCACGTCCCTTGCCAATATTTCGACACTTTCAAGGTAAGAGCAGTGAATCTCGACACCGGACTGGTTGAAGCCAGTTCCTTTTGCCAGCCACGACCGCTGGGAAGGGAATGGCTTCAAACCGACTCCGAGTCTTCCGCCGGGGCGATAGTGTAGTTTGCAGCAGATGCGCCAAACCCAAATACGGCATGTATCGTATCGGGTGAGATATTTGTGACGAAGAAAAGATTTCAACAGCATAGACCCTCAACATTTTTAGCCCTCGCTCACGCGTCACTTTTCTTTCTTGTTCGACTGGATGAAGCATGCCTTCCATATTCAGCTGTAAAGTGCACACATTTAACGTAGCTCACGTGTCTTGAGTCCCCCACCCGTCCCGAAGATGATACCTAGTGCCTGGCTAATTCTCCCTGTATTGCTTTTGCAAACATGTGATTCATCGCTAGCAAATGCCTCAATGATTGACTCTCGATTGTGCGGTGCGCGTTCAGCCGTTTCGCTCCACGGAGTTGGCCGTATCTATTCATCACACAAGGTCCTACGACTCTCTCACCAGTACGCGGCCGACTCGTTTTGCCTAGAGAAAACCGACTCGCTATCGAACAAACAACCGCCGGACGGGATTTGTGCTGCCTGTTTCATCGGTTTCCCGCCCAGTCGCATCGCAAGGTCCTTCAAAACGGCTTTGGTCAGAGAAAGCCTTCTAGAATCGCCCTTCCCCTCCGCTTAGAGAAAGCCGGCCTCTCCTGGACCAACCGTGTCGCCAATGAAGGTATTTCTGGAAATATCGAAACAAATCACAGCCTCTCGATGCAACTCCAAAGTGTCGGTGTCTTTCCGCATGAACCAGTCTGATTGCATCTCGGGCTACCCTCCCGTCCAACTCGTATCGACGGCAGCCGTCGTTGAGGTCTGCGTAATCCACTGGAACAGATCCTGCGGTCGCTCTGCTCACGTGATAAGGACTGCGAGAATGCGAAGCAGGGGAATGGAGGTGGACTTGGCATCATAATTCATGCAACCCTGATTGTACTCAGCGGGGCGGGGTACTTCGGTCGCTGGCCGCACTTGACAGCCCGGTTGGTACCTGCATGGCCGAACATGCGGGCCTGCCTGCACGATGCAGGTACCGTCAAGGCTTTTTCCTCTTTAGTCGAACCTGAGGAGAGTTCAGAATGCTGCAAGGCTCATCACATCCCCATACGGCACCCTCGCGTCCGTTTTTGCTGCGCGCCCTTTACTTCGAATCACTTTTCGCCCGAGGGAGGTCCGTCGCGACTCTGCCCGCGTCTAGTGTTATCTGCAAATGTGCTGACTCCTGCCTCTGGCCTAAACACGAAACTGAGCAGACAGCTCCCGAAATGTGGGTCACATCCACTCCGATGGGCTTCGACATCTCCGACTGGGGTGGGCCCAGGGAGCCATGTCGCGTCGCGGAAGCGGAGAACGCCTCCAGAATTCTGAAGCCTTGCCGGTCTGGGAAACGAATGTACGTGCATTGGCCTCGAACCAGACCAGGACGACAAGCCTGGTGTCCCTGGACGCGTCCCCTGTTCTGAAACCCTGGACAGGACCATTCCCAAAGGCATGCTTCCGGTGGCCAAACATGGACCAGACTGGTGCATTTTATCGCCACCGAGCAGTCGGGCCAAAAAGCGCTCCAAGTTAGTGGGACGATTAAGCCATATTCGGCCATAGCTCTGGACCCCACGAAGAGTCCACATGGAGCCCATATCGGAAAGAGAATATGCTGTCGGTTCATTTTCCGCTGTCATTCCGGAGTAACACGAACTACGGATATATGGTACTTCAGTAATCGTTGAAGAAGGCGGCGGCGATCCGTCACTATCGAGTTGATGAGTGTGGCGTGGAGTTATTCGGATCTGCGGCTCGGGACTCAAGACACGACGCCTCACCTCAAGATCAAAAAGAAACTTTCCCTTAGCAAACTGCTTGTGTATACGCAGTAACTGGGTGTGGCGTTTGATCCTCGCCAAATCCCGATCCCCCCAGCGTCCTGAACAAGAGATTTCCCGCCACAGAACAACAGAAACCTGGTACGGACCGTTGAAAAACGGCCCGCGGATGGCCTGCCGTGGGGTGTCCCAGATTCTGATAACATCGGAGGACAAGGGCCCAAACGGGAGATTACGAGTCCCAGCTTGGTTGAGGGCCCAGCCCCCATCATCAGCGATCCTTCCCTTGCAACACTTGGCTCCCCGTAGTGTAGCCAGAGAGAGGCCTTTGCTTGAAGAGGCATGGCCATTGCTCCCCACCGCTTTTTTTCACCGGCCACACGACCCTGGCTCGATTCCTGTTTTGTTCTTTGGGTACCCGCTCGCCTGCTCGCCGGAAAGTCCCCGCGGTTGTGGGAGCTTGAGTTGGCCTGGGCCGCCCCGGTGCACGCCACCCCAGTCGAATTCGGTCCTTCGAGGCACTGGTCAGTGCTGGCCGGACGGTAACGAGGGTGCCATCGGCGGCGTCGACGGCTGATAGCTAGCTTCTCCCTACAACCCGCGATGTGGCGTCTCTGTTGCGCAACTTGTTCAGAACTAGTGTAGGACTTCACGGGCTTCTTGTCGATCAACAGTCATGACAGTAGCACGGCCTTCAACAGCCACTCTTATTTCCTCTCGCAAAGGCACTTTGCAGCGTTGGGACAACCTGCCTTTCGCTTTGCGTGCGGCAGGATTCTCACGTCCTCCCGGCCCAGAATCCTCCAAGAGGGTCCCGCTTACGCAGGAACAACGCGACCGTGTCCAACAGGTAATTCCGCGGCTGTGATAATGGGTCTTCTGGAAACCTTCCGCAATATTTTATCCCGCACAATGTGCCATCATTTTCTCTCCAAAAACCCGCATGCAGCATTCCAATTCGGTTTAGATCGCGTCCACCAGTTCTGGAACTCAGAGAAGCTGCTCTTGTAGTGTCTAGCTGGCGGGGTTCTTCGCATTTCCAAGAGTCGAGGTAGTATTGCGACCAGCACATGGAACACGTGTGGCAGGGAGCCTTGGTGGCCAGGTATTATTGTCAAGGCTGCCACCAGGACCGTTTGCAACGTGAAACACCGCAAATGTTTCCCAAGGCTGGTTCGCTTCGTCAGGTGTACTTCACTTCAAGAGACATTGCTTACTACCTCCCAGGCAAGAAGAGCTGGCGACAGTTGATAACGCGCCGTGGGGTATCGCTGGTGCTTGGAACACAAGAGAGTTGGTGTGACTAACGTTGGTGTTATCAGCCCAGCCGCCATTGTCTTCCACAACCCTTCTGGAAAGACACCCACGCGAGCTCTTCATCGGTTCTTGGGTCCCTCAGACGTGGGGGACCAAATCCGCTTCATTGCAAGTCGGAATCTCGCATGTTACGACTTTCCAGGTCTAGGCCTGGGTGAAGAAGAAGCATCTCCGCCGATAATCTTGACAACACGATATCCGGGTGTCGAGATTTCATTAGTCGTGGGGAACGTGTGTGCACGCCTTATCAGCCAATTGTTCAACCACGACCCATGATTCTTCTTGCCAAGCCACGGTTGCTCGTTTCTTCTTCAACCATGGCGCTGCAATATCCAGTTTCAGTTGACTGTCGAGTCTCGCCTCGAGAAAGAAAAAAAAGCAAATCAGCCTCACGATTTCGGATACCGAGACAGCAGTGGGGGTATAGGGAGAACAGGAATTGGAGACCCTTCTTCATCTCGGTGAAGGGATACCAGCAGCCGCCATGTAGACAGAACGCCACACGTGGAGAGTAGCTCAGGTCCCAATATCACTCAGCCCGTTTCGGGAAGTTACACCAGCTCGATATCAAAGTGTGTGGTTACCAAGTAATATTAAGCGTGTTGCGCAGAGAGGACCTTGGAATGTCCTGGAAGGCGACGCAGGTTCCATTACAATGGACCAATGGCGGAAAGCAAGAGCCGCAGGCATTTTTTGGAACTTGGTGTTGACGGATTTTCTTTCCCCTCACTGTGCCGTTATCATGCCAAGAGGGGTTGGAAAGTCCATGCGCAAGACCAGCGACCACGGCACGCACGACTTTGCATCCTTGGTTCCGTTTTTTCTTTTCTCTTTTCCTTCCCTTAGTTTCTTCTTCGCATGTTTGGGGCTGGCAGAGTTGCTACTCATCGGTTAAACTATCGGGAACGGTTCGGAAAGCGAGGGGCATGTGTGAGCTTGAAAACGAAGCCACCTGATAAACAATGATCCTGCCAGTTTAGCAGGGCCTTGGGGCCATTTTCCATGACCCATCAAGTCGGCAGCAAAATGCTGTGTGGGCAAGGTCTCGGACATCGGGTGGTGATTTTCAAGGAAGCCAACACATGACAAGATGCGGGCGTCAGGGGTGTGCTTGCTGTGGGAGAGGATCTGCGGCCGGGGCTGCACTGCGCCCAGCGAACCTCTTGGGCTTGGTCTGACGAGTTACTCTGGGAGCACGTCCAAAGCACGCGTCGTCACCCGATGGCGCAAGTGCGAATACAGCTGAGAGCATGGCAGACCTTTAGCTGAGAACTAGATCCTCGCGGAGCGGGCACACCAACGTACGCGGTAGCGGTTTTTACCCCGCAGACGCAGAGCCAGAACAGATACCGATGGTGACATGGCCAGCACAGAGCGTCATGGCGGGGTAGTATAGCGCAGACTAAGTCTTCTCCAAGCGAGCGCGCCAGCAAACGAAGCGATCTCTCAGTCCTCTCAACCAAGCAGTCCGAGCTCTCAATGGTGTGGACGATGCAGACAGTGCTGGCAGCGCCCGACTCGGCGAAGCAGACGAGAAGGGCTCTCGGATACGGCGCACGGCCTTAGAAGCCGACGCTTTTGCAGGACCGGACCTGCGGGCCTGGAGAGGCCTGTTCGCGCCAGGCAGTCTTTGGGACGGTAGTTCTCACCAAAGGCAAAGTGTCTTAACTCTGGACACAGATGTATCTCGTCTCAAGAGGTACTTTGATCAGAAAGACGCATGTGGGTTGCAAGCACACTCTCACGGACAACTCCACGGCACGCCGTCGCAATCCCGACGCGGTTCGCTCACTCGCTCCGGTACATCTTCTTGGTTTAGACACTCCACGCCGTCAATTGCCATGACCTGGCGTCGCACACAAGACTCGTCTTGTTACAAAAGCGCAGGTTGCGGTGCTGCTTTAGTCACTGCGCCTCTGGCCGGGCAGTCTCCACGAGGCCCTACGCCGTCTTCTGTAGGACAAGTCCAGGGCAAGAAGTCCATTTGGCATGCAAGTAAGTTGGATGGTGGGTGAATATGGTCCCCATCCCCCCGTTTTAGATTCCGTGCCTCGCGGCATGTGTGTCTTTTTTGACTTTATTTGAAAAGGGAACATGCCGCATGGTTGGGCGTCTGGGATTAGCTACGCAGCGCCGCATGGTTACTACCATACCTCTCCAGGTACGCTACGTAACTTATCAGCGTCCTCTACACTATATCTCTACCTCATCCCTTGTGTCCCGCCACCACGGCATCGCTCAAGTGTGGGGAAATATTTGTTTCGGAATTGGGAGTGTGCCGCTCCTTTACAACTCAACTCGGGTCAAGTGCTTCACATGCTCCCTACATTGGTTGCGCGTGCCAATGGTAGGTCAGGAAGGTAGCCGATGGTGGGTGGGATGGCAGCTATGTTCCTTAGGTACATACGGCACAGGTCATCCATCCATCCGACCATCCAGTGCAGTCCGGGTTAGCTGCAGCTCGTTGACAGTTTGACAGTTTACGAATAGGTGAGACAAGACGTGCTACTACCCAAAGCTCACTCTTATCGGATTATTCAACGTGGGACAAACAAAACTGCCGCAAGCTGCAGCTGACCTGCGCCGCCACCTGGCTTCTCTCTCTCAAATCTAGTGTTCCATCGCCCTTTTTTTTATAAAAAAAAAAATTTTGGGCTGTGGTCAGCTTTGCTTTTTGCTCGTGCAGCGGCACAATACAATATCAGGTAACCCGAAGGAGCGAAGGAGGTGGTCAGGTCAGACAAAATTTGAATTGCCGTTTTCAGTTGGCATTTTCAATTCCACGCAAACTCGGCTTTGGATCCCGATGGGGATTATATGAGTGGGGTGGGTGTAGAGTCAGTCCATTGCCGTTGGATAAGAGGCGGCTGTTTTTGACGCTGTATTACATTATCAGCATCGCCGTGTTGCAGTCCGAGTTGATATTTGTTTGTATAGCACTACCCCAGTCTCTCTCTCACGTTTGCCTCGTCTTGGTTCACATTTGGTAAGGAGGAGTGAGATGGCATGTCTGGACTATAATGGAATTAGAAGCGAGTCGGTGTAGGTGGTTAGGCTAGGCTATCATGAAAATGAAAATCATATGCCGATCTGGATCTGGCTGGTGATGTGGATGAAATGTATGCATGGATGAGGTGAAACATGTCGGTTGATTCCAATCCAGTATACTAAGATGTCATGTGGAAAGCGGCATGTGGCGGCGTTTCAATCTATTCGTGACGGCCTTTGGAGCCTGGAAGAGAGGAGAGTTGCGTGCCTCAGATTGATGGCAGGCAACGGTCCGTCCGTTTGGTCTGGTCCCTCGGGAATTATGGACTTGGGCCAGCACGGGTCGGGTCGGGAGCGGGGGACATGGTTGGAGCTCGGCCGGGTATATTATTCTATGTCGTGGATACCTCTTCAATGGACTTGTCTACTATCAATACCGGTGGGTTTCTGCCGGTGGGTTCTCCAGTCACCGGCGGGTTTGGTAGGCTGTTGGTGGGTGGGGGGGACTAAGGGAACGGACTGGACTGGAAATTGGGAGGGGGTGGGGGGGTGTTGCCATGGACTGGACTGGACCCAGGCCGCCTATGTGTTCTAGGTCTAGCTGGTTCTTCATGCTTCTCTACCTACCTATTCAATGGGTTGTGACGAATTGAGGTGGACGCAAGATGGTGTAGGTAGGTACCTGGGTTGCAACTAGACGGATCGGATCAATAGGAGGATACTCGGCTGCCTAGTCTGGTGTCCACCTACCTACATGTAGGACTTGAAAAAGGAATTCAATTGAGACGAAGCGGTTTGATTCTCTCAAACTCGACGCGCCCAAACAGCAGCAGCAACAGTCGATGTTCATCCGACTTAGAAAAGTACCTAACATAGTGACTTCCAGTCCTACATGTAGCGGAGGGGACACGGATTCGGTCGATTTGAATCCCGCTCACTTCAATTGATAGCTGCGAGGTTCCGTCGTTTGCGGCATCGAATCACGAAGCCTAATGGTACCTATGTAAGGTAGTGTTACCAGAGCTGACCAACACTCTTAAGAGCTAGAGTTGGCACACAAGTTTCACGATGGGACGGTTCGTATAAGAGTTGCCGTCCAGTCGAGACTGACAATTGAACACCTCCTTCCTGCGCGTCGTCAATTGACACCACCACAACCAACCCCAAGATAACCTCGCCCATCAATAAATCCTCTCTCCACATAACATAACATCACACATCAAATTACGACGAGCACAATCCCAACATGTCAATCCTTCCGCCCCCCCTCCCCCCCCCCCCCCCCCCCCCCCCCCCCCCCCCCCCCCCCCAC
>Ga0247765_1000289_pt1 | contig 40748 bp, 43 predicted proteins | sample UWRJL106311C6_FD_179949 | JGI IMG/M metagenome (GOLD analysis project Ga0247765, IMG submission 179949) | Plant litter microbial communities from Arlington Agricultural Research Station in Wisconsin, United States - UWRJ-L106-311C-6 | ecosystem: Environmental > Terrestrial > Plant litter >... | reverse complement strand
CTCCCGTGCGCCGCTGCCCCCCCCCCCCCCCTTTTTTTTTTTTTTTTGGCCGTGGTGGATATATCTGGTACCGACTCCGGCAACGAGCGTTTGATGATCCAAGCGGACTTGCAGCGAGAAGCGCCCAAGTCTGGTTGACCCCTTCTTACTTTTGTGGTCTCTGTGTTTTTTCTACCCTGCAGTGTGAAAGTGGCCCAGTTGGTAACTACCGAGACCCAGATATGTCTGGAAACTTTGCTGCACGATGGGATTTGGCATTGCATCACAGCGCCGAAGGGCATACCAATGATTGGAAGCCCCAGTATGATTGCGATCCAACAAGAAACACCAAGAAAGAGATCCGCATCAAGATCTGCGAGCAGGATGCCTGCTCCCCGCAGGCCTGGTGAGCTGTTCAGTTCGGTTGGAAAGAAGGTGAGAACCGAGACTTTTGCTTGTATGCTGTCTTTATGGGTAGGTATGCACGCGTGAAAGTCAATGATGTTTTTATCATCATATGATTACCACGCAATCAGTTCTCCGACACAGCGGTTGGATGATATCAACTATCTACTACGTGGATGTCCAGGAAGGGAAGGGGTTGCCGTTGAGGTGACAGGGGAAAAGATACGAATGCCTGTATTTCTGCCCCTGAGCCTGATCTCGAGCGAACTGCCTCCGCTGGTGGATTGAGATGTCGTTGGGGGTCTCCCCAGCCAGGTGTTCAGGTCCTGGGAAGAAGCAAGGCTAATCTGTAATTCCAGCAAACTTTACAGTCCAACCCCTGAAAGATTGTTCGCGCGGTACTTCACGGCTTGGCTGCAGCTTCCGGGCCAACCTCCCCCCGGCATTCTTTTCTATTTTTGAGTTGAGGGGTTACGATGGAAACTTGAGGCCCTGAGGAGTAGTTAAATTTCAAAACCCTGAATGTTAGAGTTGAGGCCTAAATATTCTGGCTCGACCCCTCGCAAAATAGCTTCCCAGCTGTTCATATCATAAACCCCTGCTGGATACTTCGTCCTCGCCAAGTCCCACGCTAACAATCTTTCAGGGGTTGGATTGTATGCAACGACCAGCCGCACACCTAGCCCGTGGGAGTCATGACGTGCTCTGTGGCCTGGTCTTGTTTCTTTTCTACTTTTTCTTTTTCTTTTTCTTGATCCCTCTTGCCCTACGGAGCCACCTGGCAAGGATAGTTAAAGTGCTTGCAGCTGATTCAGCTGGGGCTGGGCTGGTGGCAGCCAATGGACGGGAGATGGTTAACCACATGCGGCCAACACACCTTGAGCCGTCCGAGCCGTCAGGTCAGCGGCAAGCCCACCAACCCCACGTGCGGAGCTTGATTGTGCGGTTGGTGACGGCGTTTGGGGTTGAACGAATTCCGAGGCATGTTCTCCAACCAGGTCCTGCTCTCCGGGCTTTTTTTACGTTTTGGGTGGCGACAGTAACTTGTTGTCGTCGTCGTCGTCGCCGTGGTTCCTGATTGAGATACTCGGGTCAATGGCCCGTACATAGCAAGGAGAAATGGGGTTCCTCTTTTGGAGCTGGGCCAGTAATTGGCTCGCTTGACTGGCCAATCAAATACCTTTGTTGAACCTTCCTCCAACGACATGGGCCAATCATCAGCGACGCCCCCTCCAAACCTCTCTAACAGAAATTTCCTCTGTTATTTCCACCTCTTTTCTCTGCTGCGTATTGTTATCTGCATTGTGGGCCTCGGAGACAGGGATATCAACTTCACTCCGTCGTTTCTCAGCTGCGGTGCCCGCGGTTCGTACTGAGTCTGTGAGCCTCTGCGGAACCAAGAATTCGTTGACTGCGGAACCTGGAAATTAATCTCCCCCAGCTTTTCCTCCAGGCCACCAATCACTGGGATTCTGCTCTCTGACCACATCCGGCTTGACATTGATCAACCGACAGGCATTGCTTGAGCAGCCTCTTCGGCACGTGTAACTAGAACTCGATGTCCTAGGGTTGTGCGGGTGCAGAACAAGCAGTAGCTTCTCCATCCTGTCACTAAGGCGAAGAGACCTATACTGGGGAGCGCTACACCTTACCTATCCACTAACTTCCCACCATTGCTAGACCTTGAGGGGCTCTCAAGACCAAGATACGTCGTCAATGGTTCTCGAGCACTTCCACGCCATGCCGGGCGGAGGCATGTTGCATTGCTTTGACGCAGGAACGAAAAAAATGGTACCTCATCACTCCCCAGTGTTAGAGGAATATTCATTTAAAAAACAGCACGCACTTGTGAACATTTTGCCGTCTTGCACCACTGACAGGCTCCAAAGCAAGTTCCTAATGCGAGCCTCCCGATTTCACTCAGCTGCAAGGTATATTGAGCCCAGCTGTGAGGCGTCAAGTCCTGCGCCCCACCAAATCTTCTGCTGCGAGGTGGAGCTAAGGTCCTGGCGGGGAGTTGGGATGATTTGCTGCGTTACCTTGCGGACCTGCAGCCCCTATTGTGCTGGAGAACATGAGCTGTTGTTCCTTGCGAGGAATGCTCACCGTCAGCACTGCATCTTATTAGTGGATCTACTCCGCCCTCCGTGCTGCGAACAGGGCAACTGCGCTAACACAGACGGAAATTCCCTTGAGGCAAACGCACGGCACGCTGGAACTGAATGTCGACAACTGGATTGCTGCGGTCTTGTGTCTGCGGCGAGCATTGTATGCCCTAGCAATCCTTGTTTGGTGGGAAGTTGTAGAGACGTAACCTTTCACGACCAGTTGCAACCTGTGTGGGGTCAGACTTTCCCCACAACGCACCCGTCCACGGTCCCAATTCCTGCCGGGCAACGCCCAAAAACTTACCGGAAACACAATGCAAACTCATGCCGGCCTTCTAATGCACCTACAGCCAGCAGAGCAAATATGCCGACGTATATCGCAGAGCGGAACACACGAGAACACGCGACGTTGTGAATGACAACAGGCGGATGAACCTTGATGCTGCTCACCCCACTCTGAACGCCAAGATGGGGTCGCTGCACATCCCGCGGGGTTCGAGCCTCTCATGGCGGTCACTCCTACCTCTTGCGCTGGCTTGACTGGTTGACAGGGGGGGGGTGTCCTTTGACTCATCCGTCGTGCATGTCGTCGTCTCAGGCACTTCTCAACCCGTGAGCCAATGGTCCAGCGTGTTGGCCTTTGCAGTCAGGCACCCGAGCCTCTGCCATCGATTGGCTCCCATCACTTTGTCTGCGCGTGCTCCGCCTCCCCTGCAATCGAGCCATCACCAGCAGCACGGCGAGGGCAGCAAGTCACTAAAAGAGCAGGCGGGCAGCTCCGACGGAGATAATTGATCTGTTACATGTTACCGAGTTACAAGGTGCAGTCTTCCTCAAGCCTTCCGAAGCAAGCCCGACTAGGAGGAGATGCACTCCAGAGCGGAGGTGTGGATCTCTATGGCTGTAGTGCTAGCAACTTTAGCTACCAAAAGCGGATCGGACTGCAGCATTTCTCGTTGCAACTGGACAACTGGACATCGACCTTAAAGAGTTCTCAGACCTCGCAGCGGACCAAGGCAAGGCAGTAGGCAGGGGGACGGCGTCAGCATTTCAGAAAGCTCCCCTGGACCATGCGAGCACCTCGGTCCTTGGCTCTGCTCCCAGAAAGCAGATTCCCCGCCTTGGTTGCCTATATCTCGCAGCTTCCATTGAGCTCTCAGCCTTGGATACCTCCGCTTGGTTCATTAACCGCCCCTCGCCCCTTTTGCAACGCAGCACAAATAAGCTCGGTGTAGTCTTGTCGCTGTCTGTCTTGTTTTTCTAGTTGTACCCCGTCCACAGACACCTCCAGCTGGTACCGCAGACGGGAAAGCACCTGGGGCCTGGCTACGTACCTCGTTCCAGCGCCTATCCTCCAACGTTTCTTCACGCTGTCTTGAGCTTCGGATCTCACCGTCGCATCCTCGTGCCCCGCTAAATCGGCACTGTGGTAACAGGGGGGAACCGTGCTCATGCCCAGCAGCCAGCGCTTCCAAGTTCCCGCTCGGCTCATCAGGGCAGGCTAGACCGGCACAGACCTAGACTGTACGGTACAGGAGCTCTTTTTTCAACCGTCATTTCAGCCCCCCAGGACTGGGATACCTTATATTCGCTCTCGGCCCTCTCCTCCATCGTGTAGAAATCCGGAACAATTTATTGTTATTCGTTTTTTTTTTTGGACGATTTTCACGAACCCTTTTTCCTTGAATATCTGGCCACGATTCGGGTAATGCTCTCTTCCAGTCTCCCACCGCTAGACAGAGGAATCCGTTCCGGATCCCCTTCTCTCACCATCCCTGGCTGATCGTCCGAGGAATGTCGCTTGCTGACATTGTCCCTGTCTTCCCGCAGCTTAATGACTACTATTGTCCACGGAAAACGAGACTCGACGAGCCTTTAGTAATGAGCAGATAATCCAGCCCGCAAAGCACCATTTTAGCTTGAAACGTTGGCGAGTCTATATCTTTGCCGTGCTTTTCCCGCCAGTTTGCCCGAATCGGTTTCTCGACCCGCACTCTCGAGATTATTGCCTTCGCACGGTTCGACAGTTCTGGACACACCCGGGACAATAACTGCTACTCTCTTCTGCCTGTGCAGCGTCATGGTCTGGCTTGGGATATATGAGTGCTAGAGAATTGCGTCTGCTATGAGCGGGGATCAGCTGGCTTCCAGGTTCGCCCTTACCCTTTCCCACTCTCTCCGTTGAAAGAACACAGCCCCATGCCGGGCCAGGCGTTGTTGTTTTATTTTCCACCCGTCTTGCTGATCATGGCGTCCCCACAGCTTTGGTGATCATCCAAACGCTCAGCCGCCCACGCCTAAACAAACTCCAACATCCACTATCTTCCCGAGTCCCGTCTTCGAAACTCCCAAGCAAAGCCAGGGCCGGTTCGACGAGTCGACTGGCTGGACCCCCCGTTTTGCCGAGGAGTATTCCGTCTTTAACGCTACCCCGGGAAACCTTAGAGGCTCACAGGGTGCCTTTGGTGGCTTCATCCCTTCGACCCCCTATACCATCGGTGCCAGCCACAAACGGCCACTCTCCGCAGAAGGAATCGCTGCTGAGATCGCATCCCATGTGAACCATTTCCCCCCGAATCCACTGCCTCCTGTTGAGCCATCCAAGCAGCTAAAGTCGTCCACGAATCTTTTGGAAACACCGATTGCCGACCGCTCACCCCGGGGGGAACCAGAAGACCCAGCAAGGGCTGGAGAACGGTCGGCGAAGAAAGTGCGCCGGGGCAGCGTGGTGCAGGAACCCGAAGGACAGACAGCCACACCGCCGCCATCTGCCCACAAAGGTGCGCGCAAGCTTGCTCCCAAGCTCAACACACACGCGATGCAAAATGATCAGGGCTTCGGCCAGCCAGACTTCATGGCACACGGCTCGCAGTCGGGTATGGGCGGTTTCGATATTCCCTCGGACATGTTTAGCTATCCGCTCTCAGCCCCCGCCACTGCGCAAGCTTTTGGAAATCAAAGGTCGTTCTGGGATCCTGACATGGGGGGGATGGATATCGACTTCAGCACCAACGGGAACAATGTTCCTCAGACTCCCAACTCGGCGAATCAGCAAATGATACCCCCAGACTGGGCCGGCGCTGCCCAGCTGATGCATCAGGCGGGAGGAATCCACGACCAGAATGGGGCGGTTAGCAAAGGGGAGTACTCCATGGATAGTCAGGCATCAATGCAAGCGCTGGGAACCTCAGCAGGAGGACAAGCGATGTTTGTAACATCATTCTCGGGTCCTGTAGACGACGTCTTCGGCATAATGCCGGTCAACAGCGGCGGAGCGGTGAACCCAGGTCTTATCTTCAGTCGGCCGCCGTCCTCGAGTATGGACATGTCGTTCACCACGTCAATGCAGGGCCCAGGTGTGGTGGCCCCCTCACAGCAGGAGGGGCAGGCCGGAAAGCGTCCGTTAGCCACGAAAGCCCCCACCCGGAACGAGCTTCGACGCTCGGCTAGCGAGAGAGAGATTGCGCCTCGAAGGACCACGGCTAGCTCGCCGATCAAGCCATCCGGCCGCCCGGGCTTATCTCGTAGTTTCAGTGAGAATCGGGGGAAAAAGCCACTGAACCGACCTTCGCTGCCCACTCTGGCTCCCGCGCCCCGGCCTCAGGCCCAGATGCTCAACAACTCCGGCATCGGAGTCAGTCGTCCGGTCATTTCCCAGCCTAACAGGCCGAGCGGGAGGTCATCGCCCCTGAAAAACCAACACCACCAACGGCTACCCAGTTTGTCGTCAATTCCGGAGACAGGCCCACGGACCAGGACTCAAGCCAAGTTCACCATTGACGCAAACGGCCGGGCGAGAGTAGAGACAACGGTGATAGTAGACGACGAGCCGCCACCGACGATTCGGAAACGACACAGTGCCCAGCCCCTCACTCGCAGTCGTGAGTGGAACTCATCAGAGGAAGATGAGTCGTCTTCCTCCGATGACGAACCTATCATCATCCCTAGCAGAAACACATCATTCGCCCTGCCTGACCCACGGAAGCCAACCACAAGCCACCCCTTTCACAATCCCCAACGTAGTGTGAGCGACCGCAGCACGACTTCCTATACCACCTTCCGCGGGCCGTTGGATGACGGCGATAGTGATACGGAAACAGTTATCAACGACCTGACTCCAATGGCGAGAGCTTCAGGCGATGCTGCTAGCGAGCTCCGGAAGCTGCGTGAAAGCCGACGCGGACAGATGTCGACAGTCAAGCCAAGACGATTCACGGCGCCTCAGGACGGGCCCGGGATGGCAGGCTTTGCGTATAATAGCCACAATCCAGTATCCCCCACCACTTTGACAGACAACAGTCTGCCAACGCCATCAACTGATTCGAGGAGACGGAGGATCCGTTGTGTGTGCAACAGAAATGAGGCCCATCGGGGGGACGGCTTCCTCATTCAATGGTAAGCCCCTTGTCTCGCCACCATCATATATGCAGAGCTGACTGTATCGAGTCAGTGACTCGTGTGAGATGTACCTACATGGCCAATGTGTCAACGCAACTGAGCAATCGCTGCAAACAATGTACATTTGTGGTTTCTGCGCAAACACACCCAACCTGCGTGGCGGGAGACTCCGAGACAACGGACAGGTCTCAGGTGCCATGGGGGCCCGCGGGTCTCCACTCGCGCACAAGTCTTTTAAATCCTTTCGTTAAATGGATCTCTCTACCGTGATGTTCTGAGGCTGAAATAGGGCGGGCGAAGGAATAACGAAGTAACCAGCATGGTTAATATATGCAGATGCGAAGCGGAAGAACACTTTTTTTTTGGTTTTGAATACGGAAATGTGGAAAGGAGAGGGTAAACGAAAAGCACAGCAACAAGCCGCAAAAGGGCCGCCCCCCTTTTTGCAGGATTTCCGCGTACAAATGATACCCCAATTTTCTTGATTATCTTAAATCAAACAAGAAACCCAGCCAAAGAGCTAATGACAAGAGGTTGCGGGGGCTTGCGGAAGAGGGGGAAATATCACGCTTGACAAGCCACCAGGCAAAACATAGTTCCCATCCCCACGTCTGCAAGGCGCTGCATGCAGAGTACCAATGCATTGCTCCAACTGGCTGTGTGGGCTTTTGTGTGCATGCTGGCTCATTCCGAATGGCTAGTCGACGACGACCTGGGAGTCCGGTGACCCTAACGACATCCGTCGTGACATAGTGCGGGACTGCCCTTGGTCCATCACTGACCGCAAAACACGAATGAAATACGAAGATGCTGAACCTCAGTGGGGGGAGCCGGCCAGGGATGTAGCAGCGGGTTAAGGGAAGCTGCTCCTGATGCCTTATTCGCAAATGGAAAGGATGAGACATCGATCCTGACATCCATAGATGACGGCAGCGGTCAGATATGTCAGTGTTGACTGTCCCAAAAGCGCAGGGCAACTTCCCCGGTTTTCTCGGAGCTCCTCGGTCCAAGAGAGACTCGCCGACTTCGGAATGCGGAGCTGGAACTCAAAGTCGGCGGGACGCGGGGGTGGCTAGGAAGATCCTTCCCTTCCTTTTATACCTTGTCACTCTCCTTGAATCATCACCTCTCCTTCTCTCTCCCGCCTGCTTCGTCCGCCTTCAAAGCTTGATAGCTGCTTACCTAGCAAGAGCGACATCCTCTGCTACGTTTCAGCTTTGCTGCAGTCTTAGTTTCCGAGTTCGAGCCCTCAGCCGAGAGAGTTCGTAGCGTTAATCCCCGCCACCACCCATACATTCGCGGGGTGGTTTCTGCTTCAGAAGGTTTTCGTACACCTAACCCACACGCTCACCAGCAATGACGACACACAACAATGTTGTCTTTAGCGGCGACCATGCCGGCCCAGAGGTATGTCTACTTTTGCCAATTGGGCCCAAGACTCACTGGCACGAGCTGAAGAGACTAACTAAGCTGTCATCCAGGTTGTAGCGGGGGCTATCAAGGTATGCGTGTTTGTCCAATAATCTACCGGAGGTTCCTTTTTTTGGCCCACGCGACACCACATTTGCGGGCCTGTCCCCCGCTCTTGGTGTCGCTCCAGGCCGCTGCGGAATCGGATCGATAGGGCTGTTGTTATCAAGTTGCCCGCAACACATAGATATACCGTTGCCATTGGAGAACAGCCACAATACGGGAAAAAAGGGCAGAAGGGAACATTCGATTCACTGAATTTCCTTTCTGCAGGTCCTCAAAGCGGTCGAGACACACAGCCCCTGAAGGCTGAGGTTTGTCGAGGGGCCAATTTCACCGTCGTCCGTGAGCTTACCGGCGGCATCTATTTTGGCGACCGGACAGGACGACGGTTCCGGCTACGCCATCGACACTGAGCCCTACAGCAGGGCCGAGATCGAGCGGATTGCTCGTCTCGGCGGCTTCTTGGTTCTGGCGCAGAACCCCCCCGCCAAGGTTTGGAGCTTGGACAAAGCGAGCGTGTTGGCGACGAGCCGACTCTGGCGAAAAGTTGTGACAGAGGTGTTTGAGAAGGAATTTCCCCAGCTGGAGCTTAGTCACCAATTGATCGATAGTGCGGCCATGATCATGGTCAAGAACCCTCGCGGCCTCAACGGTGTGGTGATCACTAGCAATCTGTTTGGTGATATCATCAGCGACGAGGCCTCCGTTATTCCTAGCAGCCTAGGCCTTCTCCCCAGAGCGAGTTTGAGTGAGATCCCAGATAGCAAGAGCAAGTGCAATGGCATCTACGAGCCTATCCATGGTACGTGTAGCTGGTATTGTCCCGCTTTGGCGTTGAACACGATGGACTGACATTCTTATGATAGGCTCGGCCCCAGACATCTCCGGTAAGGGGATTGTGAACCCCATTGGCACAATCCTCTCAGTTGCTATGATGCTGCGGTACTCCCCGAATGTTTCCAAGGAGGCCGATGCTGTTGAATCAGCTGCCAAGGCTGCTATTGACAGTGGAGTCCGCACGAAGGACCTTGCCGGAGCTGCCGGAACCAAGGAAATGGGGGATGCCGTTGTTGCTGAGCTTCGGAAGATTCTAAAGGCTTAGTGGCCGTGTCTGTTAATTTGGGGCACGAGGGAGGGCTGGCGAGGGACCTGTGGAGGGTGACAGATAGTCATGCGCTCCATGGGTTGCTTGAGAGGTATCTCCAGTGCACGGACGGGCAGAACGCCATATCAAGAAGCTGGCAAAACCCAGAGGCTACAACCAACTGATGAATATTATAATCTAGACGGTTCTAGCAGTGAACGGGTAGATAAAAGCAAAACAAATGTTGACGTCGAGTAGGACCACAGCCCCCATTATATATAATCTCTCGGAAGCATAACACCCAGCCTCTGCACCTCTTCATCGTCCTTCCCTTCCTCCACCACTCGATCCAACCTTCCGTCATCCCATGCAAACCCGTGCCAAAGTAATATCCCCGCCACTCTCGCCCACTCCACCCGATCTCTGAACCCAACGTCCTTCAGCGACGGAACCAGCACCAGCAATTCCTCCCAGAATAACTCCCGAAGCGCCTCCGCCCCATCAAGATACTCAAACACGCTCCCCTGAGGTGGATACTGACCACCATGCAGGTCGATATCGGGTATGTCTCCACCCCCGACGCTGACGCTGCGGCCAAGGAGCTCTTCAAGTCCGTATAGGAGAATCCCGAATGGGAGGGGCTCGGATTCAGCCCAATCGAGGAGGCCAGTTATCTTGAGGGAATTCATGGATGGGGATATCACTGTGCTGGGGTTGTGAGATTGTCTCTCCGAGCATAAGTGAGTAGGTAGGTAGGATGGGAAGGGTAAAGAGATCACACACTGATGTTGGAAGGGATAAGGTCGCCGTGGGTAAGGACCCAAGGGAGGGACTCGATTTGCGGAAGGAAGGCTAGGACTTTCGCAGCGCTGGGTGAGGTGAATTGTTGTGTCAGTGGTGTGGCTTGGTCGGTTTTTAATCTTATTCGGGGGCAAACTGCAAGAGAATGGAATCCATACATTGGGCGGAAACGTGGTGGGAGGGAGGTGGATAACTTGGTCAGTCTCGGCCGCAAACATCTACCGTTGCGGCGCTTCAAGGGCTCGAGGTCCGAGGACGCGGGAGGAAAGGCAGACACCCAGGCGGCGTGGACGAGATGGGCGAACTCGAGGACGAGAGATTCGCGGTGCACTGCTTCGTGGGAAAGCAAGGACAACGGTGTCCCCGAGATGCGGGATATTTGGTACGCGAGAACCGGGGGCTGGTCTCCGGGAATGAGGGCTGCACCAAGCAGCTGGGTCGAAGGAGCGAGATCACCGAAGACACGCCTGGCCAGTGTGGTAATCTCAAGGTCGATTTGATGGTTCCGTGGCCGGAACTGAATGATTGTATCTCGGCCCAGATAGAGCGTATAGGAGCAGTGACCCTGTAGCGGCGTCTCGCGGATTGCGGCCTCGTGGTACTTTAAGTTGGCTCGGACAAAGTCCCAGCAGAGCGTCTTCGTGTCCGAGGGGAGCCGGTTGCGAGTGAAAAAGTCAGCCTCGGGACCCATGTTTCCCACGGGCGAGAAGGCATCTTCTAAACGAAACCATACCCATCGGGTTCTTTCATCCAGACGTCGGAGAAGGTGAGGGGCGTGACAGAACCGCGCAGTACACTATCTACACATGCAACTTGGGTAACACCAAGTCCAGACAGCACTGAAGTTGATGTGGGATCGACCCCTACCCCCGCATCTTTCTTCTGCCGACCTCCACCCCACCCAAATTATTAGCCAAACCGAACCCAACAGGGCGGATGTTGTACAGCGCCGGTCGGAGCCGGGCTTAGCATCTGAACCAGGCACACGGGCGGCTTATTCTCCAGGCCTCGCCAACTTTTGACCGCATGATGATGATTCTTTCTGCATGAAGTTGCGTTATAGATGCTTGCAATGACATATGAGAAGATTTTTGTTGGGTCAGCGGGACAAATGCTGTTTTACCTCCCTTGATGATGGACGCGCACAAATCTTGAATCCCGGCTTCCTTTTTTGCAAGTGCAGATACAAGCAAACCAAGTTCACCTTCCATGTCCTCAACAAGGAACTAGCTATCTTGGGCTGCGTTCTCCAGAAGATATTAGGATCCGGCAGCGACCGAGAGCTATCTGCTGCGCAGTACGACCCAGAATTCAAGATGGTTGACGTAGCGTCTACCAGCATTAGATACAATTCTCAGTATTCTTGATCTCATAGTACTTAGGGTCCGTCTCAGAGATACCCTACTCTACCTCTGAAATGCCTTCTCTTTCTCGTGATTTCTCTCTTCTCCAAGGAAAAGGCCGGTTGTCTGCTGGACACGCAGAGTTGGCGAACTTCGGTTTACAAGAACCCCTTCCAGTCCCTGGTGTACGGTTTAAAAACAAGCCCCGAGGGGAGGGTGCTGCAGAGGCGTATCGGCAAATGCTCGTCGAGGCACGGATTGCAACTGGAAGAGCTGTTGCAACCGGGAGACTGACATATCTTCCAAGAGATGCCAAACAAGAATACACGAGAATAACGAGAGGAGAAACCAGGTAATCACGGTGAAAGCAGTTGGTACTGGGGTCATGCCATTTACTCCAGAATTTTGCTGGCCCAATCTGCACTCAGCGGTTTTAGGCGTGCCCAATGTATCATTACTTTCGAAGCTGGGGTTTCACTCGACGAGAGAATACCGATTCTTTTGATAGGTGCCTCTCAGACCCCATTAAGCATGCCTTTCAGGCCCTGGCGTTGGACGAAGAATACCGACTTCCCTTTAATCCTACTATCTGGGAACGGGCACACTAAGGGAACACCACAGACCTCCATCAGGTTTGGTTTCCTGGCGCCCATAGCAATGTAGGAGTGACTGGCAAGATGCGGGAGTTGCTAATACGTCTCTGACTTGTGCGAGTGGTGACGTTGGCTGAACAATGAACACCAGGGATGATAGGTCAACCGGCATTTCTCGGGCTCGGATTTGACGAGGCGATTACATCAAGTATATTCACCCATCTCAGGTGATATTACTACGAGGTGGGCAAGACACAGAACGGGCATGCCCCGCCAGGCCATCACACGGCTTCATGTTCAAGGCTGCGGGCCACGGCCTCAGAACGCCAACAGGAAGGGAGACCCTCTCACGGGCAAAGAAACGAATGAGCGTAGACATAGCTCGGTACGCGTTCGGTTGGTTGCTGGTGAGCCAGGACTCGACGGTGGAGGACTGTGGTAAGCACCAGCCATAGAAGCAAACCAGCGTTTGCAAACAACCACAAACAGAATTGCCGACCCTATTCCGAGGTCGGTGAAAACTTGGGAGCCCTTGGTTGCTCGAGGTGTCGCTGCCATCACAAAGGACCGGAGCGACGAGGTCCTGGACGCAAGCTCACAAGCCCCAGCAACGCCCGAGAGCACGATCAAGACAGCAGAGAAGCACCAACGGCCACTCTTGATTGTGGAGAAGGCAGGATACCGATGGGTATGGGAGTACTGTGGCCCTGAAGAGCGGGCACCGCTCCGGAGGGTCATGTTCAAAGAGCCACTTGGGTGTCAGCCGTGCAAAACCTAATTACCTAGGTACTCCACCTCCAATAAAATACGTTTTCTCCTCAACAAAATGCAGTCTTTACATTGGCTTGGCGGGTTGAAGCCACAGAGAGATCGGGCAGTGACGCGAAGCAGACTGTCACGACATTCCGCTGTATATCAATGTGCTGGATTGGAATAATTACCGTGCAGATTGTCTTGCAGCTGCATAAGCAGTGCGGGGAGCTTTGAGAATACACTGCTAGGTAGTTTGGCTTCTCGCACGAGCAGTTGGTGAGATCGGGCTTTGGGGCAAAGCGGCTGGAGCGCGTTGCAACGGAACTAACTTTTTTTTCTACGAGGCGGGTGACTTTGCGATAGTTCTATGCGCCAGTAAGAGCAAGTCTCCTTGTTTGAGTCAAACGGCGTCATGACGTTACTACCTGAATCTTGACAGTTGACGCTATTCCTGGGAGGCACTTAGTACGGTTCAGCAGCATGGCTGCACCTTCCCACCCCGTCAAACAAACTACCTGACAAGGCAGGCGAATTGACCAATCAACGGGTGTTGTTCACCCCCAGTCGATCTCGATCTGTTCAGCGGGCAGCGAACTGCGATAAGGAATGCAAGCATCGATTTGCAACGGCTTTTGCTCATGTTTCCCAAGCCCAATTTAGCGCGATAGGAACGTCGCACTCGTCGACAGCTCCGACGAGCCCCGGTGCGGGTGATTGCCTCTCCGGCCTTTTCCCGTCACCTGGCCGATCAGTTGTTGGATCGTTCCAGAGCGCTGCCGGCGATAGTTACTTTGCTGCTCCACACCCTTGCTCGAGTCCCCCCGCCAAGCCTGTCGAGCAGCTCGACTCGATGATGTCGCCCTCTGATTGCACCCTCGTTCTGCTGGATTTGTTCTCCTGCCCTGATTGTTACGAATGCTCTTTCCCTCTGCTCTGCTGTTGCTTCCCATGCCGTCGTATGTATTCCTCCTGAACTGAAACGCCAATTTGATTTTGGTCTCTTTACATCTCCCATTGCGCTGGCTCCTCACCATCCCCACCTCCACCGAGGTCATCCGCCAGGTATCCCTGCACAAATCCGTCTCCGGCCAGGCCCCGCGGCAAGCCTCGAGGTCGGGCTAGTCGCAAAGGCGTCTTGGATTTTTTTTCGTCTTGTTTTTTTTTTCTCCTCTTGTAGCTGGGCAACGGAGGTTTTCATCGTCGACTTCTCATCCTTGATCTTCGAGATAAAGGCCGAAACAGACATCAAATAAGAAGAAAGAAGAGAAACAACGTTTGTGTGTGTGGATTCTCCCGGTTCCGAGCGTCCCAACATGACCTCGAGAAACCCGTCAACGTGGGACCAGTACGAACGCGGGGCCAACTCGCCGGGTCGATCCGGTAGCATGTCGTCGATGGGCGGCCGGAGTGTCCAGTTCGAAAACGAATCACTACTTGGCCGTAGTGTCGAATCCAGTGGCGACGATGCTGAGTGGCCCCGACTCAGACGTAGAAGGTGACTCTTCAACCCTCGTGGGGTTCATGCATGACGACACAGCTGATGCCAAGGCCCCAGGTCATCCATCACGAACCACCTCGCCAATCTGACCAACATCGGAGGCGTCAACAGTATCCGCTCCTTCACCCGGAGTTGGCAACGTGCCGCTGGTTTTGCTGAGGTCATTCCCCAACGACCTTCGTTCGTCTTCGCGCCCGACCAGGCCCCGATTACTGAGAGCTTCCCGAGGAGGATAGATGCCGAGGCAGAGTATCCTACAATCAGGTCGTCTCTGCTGCGGCAGCATTTCGAGGCTGCTTCCTCCCCGAGCGATGGACAGGGTCGAGAGGCCAGTCCCGAGCCGGGGACAAGCCATGCCGCTCACGCCAAACCAAGTGATTTCCGGGAGCGTGAGCAAAAGGCGCTGGGCGATGAGCTCACGGGCTTGTTCCGGGTAGGGAGTGCCGGTACGACGACCGGGTCATCGATATTTGCCGTCCCTCCTCACCTAGCGACCCCGGAGATTTTTGGGAGCTATGGATCCATGGCCGATTACGGTACCATACGGTCCGATGTAAGCCGGACATCTATGTCACAGGCAGCCGCCTTGTGGCAGCAACAACAGGAATCTGGTGGGAATGTTCCCGATGGCGAGATTGCTCCCATCTTGGTCAAGGAAGTTGAGCAGGATGGTAAGATCGTTCTAGCAGTTGAAGGGCAGTCAACTCTTCCTCAGACGGTCTTCAATTCGATCAAGTGGGTGATCTGCCTACAGCTTTCGCGGCTTGACTTTGCTAATCCGGCCACACAAGCGTCTTGATCGGCGTCGGGCTATTAAGTTTACCCATGGGTATGAAGTATGCTGGCTGGATCTGCGGGATGGGTGCTTTGTTTGGCTGCGCAGCATTGACAGCTTATACGGCGAAGCTGTTGGCAAAGTGCATGGACTTAGACCCAAGCTTGATCACATTTTCCGACCTGGCCTTCATCTCCTTCGGTCGAAACGCGCGGATTGCAACTAGCGTACTCTTCACACTCGAGCTTCTCGCCGCTTGCGTCGCTCTCATTGTCCTCTTCGCCGACTCATTGCATCTGTTATTCCCTGGCTTTTTCACGCTGACCGGCTGGAAGATATTTTGCGCGCTCATCTTGATACCGCTGAATTTTCTTCCACTGCGCCTTTTGAGCTTCACCAGCATCATTGGCATCTTTTCGTGCTTGAGCAGTGAGTTTCAATTACCGACTGGCCTGACCAGGACGGAGTAGACACTGATACATTGGCGGTTAGTTGTGTTAATCCTGCTCCTTGATGGCTTCATCAAGCCAGATTCTCCAGGGTCCCTGATCGAGCCTGCCAAAACCTACATGTTTCCAGAGAACTGGCTGACATTGCCATTATCCTTCGGGTTGTTAATGTCGCCATGGTAAGCCATATCCCCAACAACAGTCCCTCGGCGGCGGCTGACAGTTTGCTAGGGGTGGGCACAGTGTTTTTCCAAACGTAAGTTGTATCTAGAACGGCGAGGACGCGGGCATAAGTGCTCATAGGTGTCAAGATTTACCGCGACATGAGACATCCCTATAGATACAACCAAGCACTGAAGATCTCGTTCTCCTTCACTGTAGGCCGAACCAATCACGTGGCGTGTATCAGAGGCTGACTGAGACGCAGTACATCTTGGATGCGACGACTGCCGTTGCCGGCCTTCTCATGTTTGGAGATGGTGTTCGCGACGAGATCACGTCAAATATCCTTATGGAAAGCAGCTACCCCCGTGCGCTTACAGTTTTAATGACCATGTTCATCGCTATTATCCCGCTAACGAAGATTCCTCTGAACGCCCGCCCGATCATTGCCACCATCGAAGTTTTGCTTGGGCTGCACCAGCAAACCGTTTCGGACAGCTCCGGCTTGGTGGGGCGCTCTGCTTACTTTCGAGGTCTCTTCAGGATCTTCATCCGCATTGTGACCATTGTTGCGTTCCTGATTATTGCCATTGTCTTTCCCGCATTTGATAGTATTATGGCGTTTATGGGAAGCGCTCTGTGCTTTACGATTTGCGTCACGTAAGTCTTCTTCTATTGGGGAGGGGAATCAACCAATCGGTGACTGACACCTCGCAACAACAATTAGTCTTCCACTCGCGTTCTACCTCAAACTCTTCAGCCATGAAATCTCGGCCAGGGAACGGATCGTGGTATGTGGTATCATGGCCCTCTCGACGGTATTCTCCGCTATCGGGACCGTTTGGGCATTCCTGCCCAAGAGCTTGATCGGCGCCGAGTGACAGCAGCAAAAATGGAGATTTTGTCACTTCCCGGCTGATGCCGAGATGTCGTGTCCAAATGGCACAGTGCGAGCCTTTGCGTAAAACCAGGCTGGTTTAATTGGAACACATCATCATCGCTTATCAGACTGATGTTGCAGATGGGGTGATATAATGGCTTGATATTGGAGGGAAGGGGGGGTTGCCCACAAACCAGTGCATCCAGTTTGGTAACTTTGGTTGGCTTCTAGCTTCTCGACTTGGACGATGCATAGGGATGACACGAACAACTAGCAGGTCATTGATTGGTGTTTGGCATGGTTTAACACACGCACGTTTGCAAAAATCATCACCTTGTTTCCTGCGCAGCACACGATGCCACCAGCTCGTCGAACCACAAAGCTGCCATTAATCGATAGGTCACCGCCTCATTGTGCTTCACTATAAGGTGTAAAATGCCGCAGCTCGGCATGCAGCAATGTCCACCCATGTGTCACCTCAAGATAGGGCCTGGCATGTCCGCAGTCACGGGACCACAGTTCGGACTACCTTGTCTTGTGTACCCCCTTTTCAGATTAGATTCCAGGAAAACCACTCGCACGTTATGTTGTCGGCAGTGCCTATCTCACCACTGATGGAGAGGGCTATTACACAGCACAGAGTAGTACAGTGCAGCCAGCCAGCATACCACGGTAGATTCAAAACAAAACCACGACAAGGATAACCAGTGGGTGCTCTTCAATCCCAGTTCAGAAGGTCAGGTGGTTGACCGCCTCTGTGCGCAACGTATGACAGGTCTGTTCCAAACTCCACGTTTGTGCACCCCGTCCCATCCCATCCCGTCCTGTCTTGTCTTGTGTTATCTGTGCTGTCTTGTCTTGTACGGGTATCTCCTGTCATGTCGTGTACTTCCTTGCCCATGTTTTCGGTTTGATTCCGGTTGTCTTGCCTGTCACTTAGGCTTACCAGCTAGCTGAGTCCTGTGAAGCGGATCCTGGGTCCCCGCTTAGTGTACCGGTCTTGTTATTCGGCGTAGTCCGGGCTCGGCATATCCAGTTTCATTAAAACAGATTGGCAGACAGACAGGCACAGCTTCGTCCAGTCGGCTTCGACTCTGCTGGCTCCAAGCCGTCTCAGCCGGCCACGTTTGCTCGTTCCTTGGGCATCTATCTGCTCTTGAACCCCCCCCTCCTTGCAGGATACTACTTACATGGGGATCCAGAATCGTTGGGTCATGGTCACAGCTAGGTCATGTTGGGTCACGGCTGATCACGCTAGGTCGGGCTGGTACTCACCTAGCCACACTCATGCTGCGAACTGACCTGCATGAGTTAGGTAGTTCAACACCCGAAGTTCGGTGTGACATCCCGATTCCGAATCGGCTCACACAATTGGCTTTCCCTCCGGGAATCCAAATCCGGGATCCGGTATCTGCCCAGTCAGTCAGTTTCTTGTCTTGTGTCTTCAATGGTGAGCCCCGACAGGTTGTCTCTGTTGTCTCTGTTGTCTCGGGTTGTGGTAACCGTTTCCTTCTCGTGTGGCGTTCTGGACTTGGTACCACTAGACGTATTTGATTCGTCTGTCTGATTTGTCTCGTCTTTCTTACCCGTCCTGGAGACTCGCACAATCGTACTTCCGTGACACAAACACTGCATTACAAGTTTTGCATTCCCCATTCAGTTTCGCTTCGTATCGATTCAGGACATGAGGCATATCACAAGCAGCAGAGAGAACAGTTGTTCGAGTAGGTAACTTCTGGTATTCTGTAGACGATTCCAGGGGAAATATCTAATACACAGAACGAGCTGAGCGTACATCATCATCCTCAATCGACCATGACCGTATAAACAAAACAATGCTGACCCTGCGGTTGTGACTGCCTCCTGAACAAAATTCCAATCCAATCCCACTGTCCAGTTGTACTGGGTTTCTTGTCGCGCCTCTCCCATCCCTTGATTCATTTCGTTCGTCTATACAAAAAGGAAAGCCCATGCTATGCTATGTGATCCTGCAGATGAATATCTCAGAGTCCTTGGTGGTGGGCACTGAGATTCCCGCACAGCCCGCGCAGGCCGTGGATGAGAAGAATAAAAAACGACATTAAAAAAGAAACCAGAAGGGTCAGCAAAGTCCTGCGTCAAAAGCCAACAAAACGGAAAAAAAAGAGAGATATGATCAATGGTGATGATGGATGATGATAGCCCAACTACATTTGGTGACTGGCACTCGAGAAACCCAACTCGCCTAGGAGTGAGTATCATGCCAGCCGCCAACCCATTCGACGTCGCCAAAGGTATGGCGCTTCTCCTTGCGCCAGTCAAAGTTCCAGTTCCGTTCCCGGTCGCGTCCTTTGCTGCGTGGGCACTCCTTGGTCCGATCTCTGTTGGCGTGATGGATCCACTTCCCGTTTGCCTTGTTTTGATGAGGAGGAGAGTGATTGTGTGATGACACAAGGTAGGCATTGTGAAGAGAGTTGTTGATGTCGAAAAAGCTGGTGGTTCCAAGAGACTCCGAGCCCACACCTCGCATCCGAGCTGGGCGGGGACTGACGTCTGTGGCTTGCGAGTTGCCAGTGTACGCCCGTCGCCGTTCTCCGAGAACAGCCCACTTGTCAGCATTGGAGCGTTTGGACAAGGGTGACTCGTATGTTTTTGGTTGGGGCTTGGGAGAAGGAATCTCATGGAAGAAGAAGCCATCGGCAGTGAGGTCCTCGTCAATGTTGGCGCCAAGGGCCATGTCAATAGACGGAATGTCGTGATCGGCGTGGATGGTTGCCGTCTTGGTAGCAGGGGACAGACCAAGGCGAGGGGTATTGTCGTCGTCAGCTGGGCTGGTGGCCGTCTTGCTATCGTGGCTCCAGGTTCGCGAGTTCATTACCTTCAAAGCCTGCATTTGGCGGTCTTGCTCCTCCTCTTCGATTTCCTCGTCCCACAAGTCGCTCCAGCTCTTCGAGACGCCATGATCTTTGCGGCCAAAGACAAGTGACATGGCAGACGGGTCACGAGACTTGGACATGTTGATGGGCAACGAGCCCGCCATGGGCGAAACCAGCGAGGTCCGGTGGGGACGGAAAGAGCTGGGCATGTTGAGCGACTGCATAGATGCAGCGAGGCTCGAATCGAGAATCGAAGAGATGGAAGGAGTCTGGGCACTGCCCGACAACCAGTCTGTTGTAGTACCCGACTTGGAGAAGAGATCTTCCGTGTAGCTCTCATCGTCGGGAATCGCGCTGAGCTGACGAATAAGCTTCTGAGGACTTGCCTGAAGAGCCTTGGCCCAAGGGAAGGCCCCGGTGTCAAGCTGGGGGCTTTGTACAGAAGGAGTGCGTAGAGGTTCGCGGTTCGCGCTGGCAACAACACGGCGGCTCGTCGAGCAGAAGTCATCAAGAGCTTCATCCAAAGTGGTGAAGCTGATGACGCGCTCGAGGGCCTCGCGAGCACCAACCAGGGATCGCTTGCTGGGGTCCAAGTTCATGCATTGGACGATGACCTCGTAGGTGTCCTGGGACATGGATGGGAAGACATCGAACAAAGATTGCTTGTCGCGCGAAAAGTCTAAGAACAGTGGGTCGTCTTCAGTGGGTGTCGTGAAGGGATTTCGCGAGAAGAGAATGTTCAGCAAACATATTCCGATTGCCCAAATGTCAGCCTGGGCAGGCGAGTATCCGGCACCGGCCGAATCGTACTGCTCCGGCGACATGTAGCGATCGCTGCCGACAGTGGTCTCAAAAGTCCACTTGTCGGTTGTGGCGAGCCCAAAGTCACCGAGCTTCACGGAGCCAGACTCGGTAAGGAAGATATTCTCGGGCTTGATGTCACGGTGGTAAACACCCTTGGAGTGGATGTAGGAGACAGCGTCAACAAGTTCCAGCATGAATAGTCTCACGTGCTCCGTCTCTAAGGGGCCATGACCAATCCGGATAGCCTCGTAGAGGTCGCCGCGGGGGCAAAACTCAAGGACAAGGTAGAAGTGTGCGTCTGTCTCGAAGGAGTCGATGAGGTTAACGATGTTGGGATGAGCACCAAGGCGTTTGTGAAGAACCAGCTCCTCTGATTTGTCATCGATGGCAAAGTCAAAGCCGGCTTCGTTAGCTGCCGCCTTTTTGGTCAGACACTTGATGGCCACCGTCTCATTGGAGCAGAGATCCCTCGCCATAAAGACCATGCCAAAGGAGCCATGGTTCAGAGGAGCGATGGTCTGATATCGGTCGCCGAGAACGATGCCATCAGTGAAGTTTGACCGGAGGCATTCCATTGTGAACCGAGGACTGAAGTGACGAAAAAAGGGCGGAAAATTAGGTATATCGCGAGGGTATATGGTTTCGAGCTTGGTGATACAATCTGGCTGGGTCCCCTTTTTTTCCTGTCCGCGAAAACCGGTCTATAGCGATCAATGACCTCCTATCGAGACAACTTTTCGACTTTGTACAGCGACGGAAGTGGCGGCAGACGATGAAGGGTGAAGGTCCAGAAGTGTTGTAAAGGAAAACGAGAGCGAGAGAGGATGTACAGGACCGGAGAGTGGCAAAGAAAACACACAAGTAACTCCTAATCGTTCACTGTCTGAGGCTCATGGATGGGTATTTGTGAATACTCGAAACAAAGGGAAAAGGCTCTTGCGAGTGTCGTCAAAAAACGGTCCGGCGGGCGGTCCTGAGAAAGCAAGAAAAGGTCGTTATGACATCTGAGCGATATCGAAAAGCAATAAGCGAAATTGGTGGATAGAGTCGGTAGCAGAGGTGGGCGGCGGGAAAACTGCCACGGGAGAGCCGGTGTCAGTTGGTGGTGTGACCAGTCAACTGGGAGAAGTTTTCGGATCCGACGAGTGAGGTGATGGCTGAGAGATCCGCCGACGAGCTAAGCTCACGATAGAGACGCAGCTAGCTGGAGTTGAGGTGGACGTCGGGACGGGAGAGGAAGGGTGGCCGTGGCGGGACCGGCGAGGGACGAGTGAGACCAGGTGGCAGACAGCAAACCAGAACAAGCTGCAGCTATTGGAACACCTGGTTGACTGTCGTTGAAAACATGCGGGAGTCGAGGTGTCTTGAGGGAACAGGTGGGAGAAGAGGTGACTCTTCAACCCCCCTTGTTCAACAGACGAATGTGTGACACGCAAGCTGGTGGGGACCGGTCGAGAGCACTTATGGCAACGGGATGCGGTGATGTCGGGAAAATTGCGTGACGGGTCAAGCCGTAACAATTAGAACAACAGAGCCGTATAACGTCGTCTCAGTGTGTATGTTGGGAGGACGCTGGCGATGCCTAAAGCTGCGTTGCGGGGTATGAAGAGGCTCGTCGAGGATATTCAATGCCAGTCATTCAAGGGGGGGTCGTTGTCGTCCAAGTACAGTAGCTGCTTGGTCTTTCGGGGTGACAGGGCGCAGCTGGGGCGTGAGACAGATAAGGACGTGGACGGGACTATGGTGTATTGACAACGACAGCTCACACCAATCGAATCTCCGGCGCTGGATGATGTCGCTTCTTGCAAGAGACCTTTAGTCAAAAAGGCCAAACAGAGTCGAAGAGGCTTTGTTGAGATGCGACAGCGACGCCGTGCAGAATTATACGACGGGAGAGCGGATGGCAGAGAAGAGGCGGTGGAGGAGGGTGGATGGGAGTGAAGAGGGAGAGAATGCAATCGGCCCAAGTGGTTATGGAAGACTGCAAGCACGGGGTGGAAGGCGACGGAAACGCTCACTGCGTGATTGAGAGGGCCGGGGGTCTGCCTGCCTGGCAAGCCTGGTCATCAAAGCGGGCTGAGCGAGAACACCATTCCTGGAAGGGAATAGTGCAGTCCAGGTCGAGCTGGCCAATGTGGTCACTCGCAGCTGCCACAGAAATGACAGGGGTCCGGTCGGAACGGCGACAAGAACCGCAAGAATGCACTGGGCAAGTGCCTTGAGATGCCGGCGAGCCGGGACGTGCGGCCCCCGGAAATCGCACTGTGGCCGATTCTCTCGCCCCCACAATGGGACCATGACGACGAATGGTATTTCCCGGGTGCTGCCACACAACAAAAACACACCGCTCTGCGCAGGTAACCAGCGGGACGTCCATGTACCACTCGCTAGTCCAGTCCCCAGCGCCATCTTCCATCTGCAGAACCATTTCCGGCCTCAGATATGCATCAGACGGTGGGAAACGCTGCTATCGACCGTCAGCCCGCCAAGTCTCGGCAAACGGAGTCTGGCTCCGTTCTAGCCCGCAAGTCCCCTGAGTGCATGATTAGCAGCTACACCGCTTTCTCTAGACCTTCTAGTACCCGCTAGGCTTGCCCGCATGAATAAGAGACATTGAAGTTGGGTACCGCTGCATCGCGTAGCCGGACACGACCAGGTTGCCCCATCACTTCTTGCCTTGTGTCCCGTGATTGACGGCTGTTTGTGAAGCCACGTTTGTTGTTGCTGCCCCACCCACACAACCGTCTGTCGAGTCTGTCGAGCCAAGTGTGCACCTCATGTCCAAGATCCACCTGCATCCTCGCGCCCTGTTGAGTGCTCGGGGTTTTTATTACAGCTCCACGAGGGCAATTGACGGCGCGCCAACGGGTGTATACGGAAAGCAGGGCTCCAGCGTGTTCACTGGGAAAGGGCATCGCTGCACACATTCCCTTGTGGCTGCGGAGAACGGAGCTGTGACCGGAAACTCGCTCTTTGGAACAATGATGCCAGTGCCAGCTCAGAGCAACCATGTTGTTTGTATCCCCAATTCCAGTGCGGGTGTCCTTGGTTTTACTTGGGGGCTGTTGGATCAACCGATGTCCGGCGCCATTATTGGTCCGGGTCGATATGCACTCCTGTCTGGCTGCATCTGGGCTGCCAGTTGCTCGCACGCAAATTAGCTGCTGGGCTGACCGCTGAAATAGCAATTGGCGAAGCTTCAGGTTCAATAACGCTGTCCTCAAGTCTGGCCGGCCAACATGGTGACGAGAAATGTGGGCGGTAGTTGCGCCCTTTTTTCATCCCTCTGAATTCACTTCGGAATGGTAACGAATTGGCTTCGGGCACACTTCTGAGTGGCTCCCCAACAACAGATCCTTATTAATGAAGCTTCCGCGTTCGGGTGTGCTGTCTCTCCCACGACGTTTGGTTCTGCACCTGCGGAGTGCTGCAAGTCTCCATGACCTTTGTGATTGGCCAGGTGGTGTGGGTCGCCCCACGCTTTTCCACGGTTCACCATCGAGGCATTGGCGGTGATCACTGGTTAGTGGAATGCTGGACGCCCTACAAAAGTGCAGGCCGTGAGGCCTCAAAGGGAAATCAGGGTGGCATCCAACAAGCGCGCAAGTTTGGGGCTGATGTTTCGACCAGAAAGCTTCTGGAGCTTCCGAAGCGTCATTCCATTCCTCGCAGTTCCAGCTTGATGAGAGTCGACTAGCGAACAAATAATCCCCGCGTAGTCCGTGTCCTGTGACTTCATGGTGAGACCAATGATTCGATTAAACTGCCGAGAACTAGACGTGCTTCTTGAAACAAAGAGTGAATAGAGGGGTTGAAGGGCAAACCTGGTGGCCCTCCTCTGGGAGAATCTCTTTCACCCAGATGATCATTCCACATCCATCTGGAATCGTCGCAAGCCGACAGCGGGTCGGGTTCCAACTGGGCTGTGTTACTGCCACCCATTAAAAATGGAACAAAGTTATCGAGGGCAAAGGTTGTTGGCCTGAGGCAGTGGTACGGATGTTCCACAGCAAATGCGCGTGCCAAAAACGGTTGGTTTCGGCTGAGTGAGGATTTTGAAACCTGCTCCCATTGTTGGGTCCTCCCGTGGCGCATGTTCATGCTCGCCTCGCTGGCCAGGCCGCCTTGTCCACGAAGCACATGGAGCCACCCTCCACTGTGGGGAGAGTGGGTGCGGCAGCTTGTTTGCCACCGAGTCTTCTGGTTTGTCAACGTCTCGAAACAAATTTATCTTCCGGCTTCATTGGTCCCTCCGCCCTACACAGATGGATCCAGCATCCACACTTCCATCAGATACAGTGCCGTTTAATACCAAGACTGCAGGATGGTTGCAGTCCATCATTACCGCCCGCCGCTAATTGTCGAAGCGGTCAGGTGCGATAGATTGCGTGCATCCAGGCGTCGGATTCGCTCAGGTTCCCAGACGTGTTCTGCGCGTGTCGCTGCGTCTTTCATCGCCAACCACAAAAGCCTGTGATGAGTTCATCTAGCCACACCCAGCCATCCCACCTGCTTAATCGAGCTGCAGGAGCTTCCTGGCGCTATAACACTGGAGGGAACGCGACTTAACTCGCGACGATCGAGATAGAATGCTTTGTGTAAGAATTGCAGCCGGCAGGACAATTTCCATGTCGCAGATGTCAACTTTTGTCATTGCGCGCCCTCGAAGAATGCAGGGTCTGATTGATCTGTAGTCGCCAAACTGTGGACGTGTTTTGCATTGTTTATTACCAGGTCGGACTCGGACGATCGAGCGCATTGAGAAGGCTTCTGCTGCGGGTTTCAACCCGGGGCAGCATCGCCCGGTTGAGCCCTGAAAAACGCTCCAGGAGGACCCCGAAGAATTGTCCGTTTCCACCCCGTCTTGTGTTGGCTTGAAAACAACGACACAACTCAGCCGTGTCGCGAGATCTTCCGCAGCATGAAAAGACTCAGAGGCGGCCAGGAGGCTGTGAATGTCAGTGTAGCGAGTCAATACCGGCGCTCATATCGCTGTTTCCCTCCCCTTGCGACACTATATATGTACATCTACTAATGCATTCAATTTGTGTACTTACGGTATTCACCGATGGTGATGTCAAGGTCGTCTACGTTTTGGTCGATCACCTGAGACCCTAGTCTTTGTTGGGAGAGCATAAGTGAGTGGCACGACGAGGACGAGTGGGGTTGCCCCCGAGCTGTTGGGGAAAACGACTGCCGTCGCTCTTCTAACTCAGGCTGAGAGCGTCGCTGTGGCACAGGATGTTTACCAATCACAGCGATACCGTCGCATATCTCCATCGTGCAATTGTCCAGTCGGTGAGCGTGTCGCAGAGAGCCCCGCCTCCCTTCGTGTTGTGTGTGGTTGCCGCATGAACAAAGGCAAATTTTGCCGCTGCAGGAGGGGGTAAGCTGCTTGCCACCAAGTCACGCCTGTCCTGGGCAGCCAGCTTGGACAGCGTGCAGGACACCCCAAGATTTCTTGACGGCCTCTGAGGGCGCTGGAGATTAGGATCCATGATGCGAGTCCTTGGGGCGTCTCGTCTCGTGTAGCCTCGAATGACGAGGTGGCAGGACAGCGGCGGTCGGGGCTGGACGTTAACACCACAGTGCCTTCCCATTCCCCCTTCAGCTCTCCACTCGTGAATCCACATTTGAACATGCACATCGAATGCAAGCAGTCGGCGTGCTGCAGGTGCGTCGCGTTGGTGTGGATGAAATTCAAGAGTCGCGTCTGATTGTGGATTGGCGCTCTCCTGACCGCCTTTCTCCAATTTCAGAAGTTCATCCAACCCGAACCCATCAATCACAGAGAAAGCCTTCCAGATTCGGACATTCGGCTTCTCTTAGTGCAGCTGTCGAATCGAGATTCGCGTTGGCGAAAATTTTTTATCAGAAGACAACAACCGAGAGTCGGAAAGTTCTTCACTCGGCTTGGCCTGCGCCTTCCCTTTCTGATGAACTCTTGACCGCTTGATGGTTCGCAGCCAACTGCCTCGGTTCGGCACCTACCCTAGAGTTGAGGGGAAAAAAAGATTTTGCCGTTGCGGTCTGAGCCGTAGACCCGCTTTCCATCGCAAGACCCCAGCCAATTGAGCCAAGCATATCCAACCTCCAAGGACATTGACAGACAGCAGCAATGGCATCCTCGCCGGCCAGGGCGGTGTTGCTCGACATTGGTACAGTGCCCCGTCCTTGCCTGCCCCCGACGCCTTGCATCCCCTCTGCATTGGCCTAGCCCAGGTTGCTAATAAGGATTCTTACTAGAGGGCACTGTCTGTCCCATATCATTCGTCAAAGATGCTCTTGTAAGACAGACCTTCCGCTTGAACCACTCCACTTGCACACTGCCGGACCTGCTCATAGTCGCATATGGTCAACCACTCAATGCGTGATTCCCCCCTCCTTGGTGGCCTCAATGGACAACCAACTCCCGATGTGGGTGTGATGGGGGGCGGGTGCTACGGTGTTTGCGGGAATCTAGGGCGGCTGTCGGCAGGTATTCTCACAGAACAATGAGCTAATTCAACTTTCCAGTTTCCGTTCGCCCTGGAGGCTCTCCCGGCGACCCTGGAGACTCAATGGGACAGCCCGGAGTTTGCCCGGTACAGGAGTGCTTTTCCGGCGGAACATGCCGTCTCTCCAGCTGCCCTCCTGCAGCATGTCAAGGATCTTATGAGTCGCGATGTCAAGATATCGTATCTCAAGAGTCTCCAAGGATACCTCTGGGAGACAGGATACCAGAACGGCCAGCTCAAATGCCCCCTATTCTCAGATGTGGCGCCCAAATTTGCGGAGTGGACCAGCAACGGAGTCCGCATTATCATATATTCCTCAGGCTCAGTGGCCGCCCAGAAACTCCTGTTTGCTCACACCAAGGGAGATCCCAGTGATTTGACCGGCCTTATTGCAGGCTACTTTGACATTGTCAATGCCGGGCCAAAGACGGACCCGTCAAGCTACGAGAAGATCGCGGCCACTCATTCAGACTGTCCTGTCAACGAATGGCTATTTTTGAGCGACAATGTCCAGGAGGTCGAAGCGGCAAAACAAGCCGGCATGCGAAGTTACGTTGTTGAGCGACCCGGGAACGCCCGCCTATCAGAGGTGGTGCGGAGCCAGCACAGAGTTATCAAGGCCTTCAACGAGTTGTAGCGCTAAGTTAATCATGATGGAAGCAGTTGCGTGGCTGCCCCCGAACTCCACCTGGCACTACACAATGCTACGTACCAGCCCACATACGTAATGTACACTAGACTGGCATGCATCTAGGACCACGAATATAGCATGGCTGGCTGGACATTTGATAGCAACATCAGATATTCTATGTAGAGCTGACTCCGCTTAGTTCCACAAGTGGCTTCGAAGACGCGAGCACGCTGCAGGGACGGCGACTGCGAAACGGAATTTGGGGGTGGTCTCTTGTGTCGAGAAGTCCGGTCCAAACGGATAACGGCACCAAATGGACTGTGATTGTGACAGTGATTGAGCAAAAAGACACACGCACAGGTTTGCTTGTCACCTCGTCTCTCCATCTCACTTCCCCTGACGAGGGTCCGTGTCCTCTACACTACTAGTCTTGGAGAAGCCAAAATCAGGTTCCCGATGCTAACCCCTGAAGCCCCTTTTCCCGTTCCGATAGGCTGGCAATCTCCATGTGATCGTATTCGACGGGGGCAAACTGCGTGTTGTTTCTCTCCCAAGACTTTGGAATATCTCCAAGGCTCGCTGTGGCGGGTTGCTTTCATGTCTCAGTGTGATTGGGGATGACGCTATGAACGCCAAGCTTTTCCCTCAGTGTAGCCCAAACTCTCACCCCCCTCGCTCACCCAAATGAAAGGAAATCCGGGGAAATGTGGCTACGCTACGAAGCGGGCGGAGTGCGTGCAATCCCGGCCCATCTCGCCGTCATCTGATCTTTCAACACTGTTACCAAATCCAACGTACATCACGGGAACAGCCTGCGAAACCAAAACCCGCGAGACGAAACTCCTCGGATCAGAAAAGTTTTCCGACCCGGGAATGAGGGAAATTTGATAATTTTCTCACTCTATTTCCTTTCTTCTTGGCCTGTCACCAGGCGTTGATGTGCGCTGGGTGGTTCCACTGTAGTCCAGACCCAGCTGGGGGTTGTCAGGTGCAGACAATCAATCATTGAACCTGGAAACAGCGTGGAGCGGGGGGTGGGTGGACGGGCACTTTCGCCGTAATCGGCATCACCGGTGCATTTGGCTTTCAGTGAAGAACACTTTTGCGCAGGATTTGTGCTTTGCTCGCTGTCTGCTTCGTCTCCATGGGATCAATCAAACTTGCGTCGCGGCGGGCTTCGGCTTCCCCCAATGCGATACCGCGCGTGATTCGGCATTTCCCAAAGGTTGTCTTGTCTCTTTCTCTGGCGTGCCCTTTTGGTACACTAGAGGTGCAATACAGACCCCATTGAACTCTACACTGCGCTACACTTCCTACGCGACACTAGTGTACGGCCTGCAAAGCAGCCCTCGTGAGTTTACATTGAGACATATCATCAGTGCGCTGTTCCGCCAAGGGGGTAAAAGGGCGATGACGGCACTTGGTATGAAGTGCATACGGGCACCAACCAGTGCCAGCAGCAAGCCTATGCTATTAGCATACAACGGTTGTGCTAATTCTGCGGACTACTGTCTGTTCGCGCAAAATAGCCCTCGGTTATCTCATTCTGACCAGAGGCATCTGCCGTGTGACAGAAGGGAGAAAGCAATCTTGTGAGCAGCTGTTCGACAACAAGAGCCTGTCACGTGTGACCATAGGGCGTGTTCGGGCCCGATCCATGCCGCGATCGTGGAAGAAACAGACGAATTAGGCAAACAAGACGCCAGACACGTCTGGGTTCAAGTCTTGTTTCCCTGTCATGCCCACTCCTACAGAGCATGATGTTCTAGCGCGGGAAACACAATGCATTGTAAAGTGGATGGGGACCGTCCAGTCCGGATAACAGCATCGTATCGAGACCCGTAGATGAAAACCGAGCCGCTTGGCGTACAACACCGTAACACTTTAGCACTCCCTATCGTAATTCTTCCGAAATATGGCAGTCTGATAGCATGCGAAGGCCCGGTTTCCTATCAACAGTTTCACCGCCTTTGCGCTAGAGCATTTCCAAGCGAGGTTTTCCCAGTTGCTGGTGCAGGACAAGATGGTGCATTGAGCAAGCTACACCAGCGACCGCCAAACCATCAGCCTGCTTATTGATCAAACCGTTGGGTTGGTCGCTTGGTCGTGTAGCAGCCGGATCCCAAGTCAAAAGACGCATGACCAAGCTGATCGTCCCGGGGTAGCGTAGTGTCGTTGAGCTGCGTGGCGTCGTGTCTTAGACCATGGAATAGAAGCCGTGAGCGGCACTGGTCGAGTTACCCGACGCTAATACCCTAGCATCGATGGGTTCCAGGCTAAGATGTCGCCCATTACAGAGTCGGCTGCATGCGATATGCCTTAAGGGCAAGAAGCAGTTACCACGTGAGTTAGGAGCTCCTGCCCGCGATCAGACTGCAAAGGGACCGGGCAGTGGTGGGTTGGGCTGGCGCGACGAGTGTATGGCAGCTTGCCTTTGTCGGCTGGTGCCTGAGCAGCGTGGAAATGCGCTGGTTCCAAAGTCAGTGGCGACCAGGGCCTCATGACCATTTTGGACCTCATCGGGCTAACTCCCAAGCTACTCGGGATTCCTTGACTCGCCAGTGATCCAAAAAGATGCTCTGAACCTGGGCAAATTCCCGCCTGGACTTTCTGTCGTGAAGGGGGCTGGGACCGAGCAGCGGCGCAACGTCCCACTGGTAGAAGCGTTCGAAAAGTCCGAGAGTCAGCGTCGACGAGTGATCTCGTGACTTGTTCACTTCAAGACAATCGAAAAATTGTTCCGAAACGAGCCAGGCCGCAACTCCTTCTTGGAGAATTCACCCCCAGTCGGGACCCGCGAGCTCCTCTTCCACAGAGAGTAGACCAATCGCTGTGTAGTCTTGGACGCTGCCTTGTTGTAGCCCACCGCGGTCATGATGGCACCCAACAGGTCTTCATCTAGGTACCGCGAGTTTGTCACACACGGTGCCGGTAGGACAAGGAAGAGGCTGGGGAAGCTATTGGCCAGCTCACCCACGTAATTGTCCGGCTGATGGAGAAACTGTACAGTCCGAAGGAGCATTTCTCCTCGCCCTCTTGGATCGGGGACAAAGTTCAACACTAGCGATAGGCTGATAATGTCGAAACACTCCGAGCTATCCCGAGGGAGTGGTCGCTTCATGAAATCCTGCTGAAGAATGCCCTCGCCTTGACTGTTGAGATCGATTCTCTCAATGTCAAAATAGCCGCTTTTGGAGCAAGCGTTCTGAGTACTGAGTGCCCCGACCTCCAGCATGCGGAGGCGGCGTGATTCCTTCCTCAAGGTGAGGTGTGGTTCTAGCCACTGAATCAGGACCCTTGAGCTGTCTCCTCCTCTGTCGTGTCGTTGACCCTGGAGGCTGGCTTGTTGATAGTGCTCGAGTCCACCCAAGGCTTCAATATCGGCGCTAATTACTGCTTCTTCGGCTTTGTCTCCTCTTGCAACTGCCTGCTGCTTTTTCTTTTCCAGGAGGTGGTGTTTGTTGATGAGAGCCTTGGTTGCCGTTCTTGAAATCGATTTCGTTCGCTGTATTGTTGGCGGCCGGCCAGCTGCTAGGCTCCTTGGCTGACGCCTCTTCTTTCCAGCCATGATTATCGTCGTCGCCGCATCCTTTGCGGACGTTGCCATTGTTGACTGTGGGCGAAGAACGGGGAACTGTTCAAGCCTCCCCGCCTAATAAATCCGGCAGAAAGCCGCGGCGTTCCGTTCCATACCCAAAGCGGTGAGCCGGGCCCCACTCATCCTAATGCCCAGCCACACACCCACATCGCACACGGTTTTTGTCCCTAAATTGAAAATCCACTCAGACTTATTTCTTCGACTTGCAACATCACGACAACCACAACTTCTTCTCCCACTAACGACAACAGCAAGCCGGAGAAATGGCCCCCAAGGACGCGAAGAAAGGTACTTGACTACCTCCATGATGGATTCATCTCAGTCAAACTCGACTCTCGCTCAATGCGAAACCTTGCCGCCGCCGCAGTGAGGCGACGTACAAAAGCAGCAGCAGATTTTGCGAGTTTGAACAAGATTCCGTCTTTCTTGTTCAGGCGAATGCTTTACTAAGACTCTCTCTTCTAGCAGGCGGTGCCTCTAAGGCTCCCAAGGGTGCCCAGGCCAAGAAGGCCGCTCAGGCTGCCCTCAAGGGTGTAGGTTTCGGTTTTTGTTATCTCAGTACGGTGCTAATCTGGCTATAGGTGCACTCCCACAAAAAGCTCAAGGTCCGCACGTCGACGACCTTCCACCGGCCCAAGACCCTCCAGCTGTCACGGGCCCCCAAGTACCCTCGCAAGTCGATCCCTCACGAGCCTCGTCTCGATGAGCACAAGATCATCGTCCATCCCTTGAACACCGAGGGTGCCCTCAAGAAGATCGAGGAGCAGAACACCCTTGTCTTCATTGTCGATGTCAAGGCCAACAAGGCCCAGATCAAACAGGCCCTAAAGAAGCTTTACGATATTGATACTGTTAAAATCAACACTTTGATCCGGTAAGCGGGCCTGAGAGACGTTGCAGGAATCAAGCTGACTGGTCATTAGCCCCGACGGCACCAAGAAGGCCTTTGCTCGCCTTACTGCTGATGTCGATGCTCTCGACATTGCCGCCACCAAGCTCGGCCTCGTCTAGAGAATTTTGAGACTGGAAGGAAAAAATTAGCCATGGGGAGGGATATGGATTGCATTTTCAATCGGCGTCTTGATACCTGGTATATCGGCTCATGACACGGGAATGAAATATTGAACATCCTACCCTTTCAAAATCTGCTGTGTGTGATTGAATTTGTGATTATGAGGCATGCATGCTTATGGTTGCTGCCCAGTGCCGTTCGTCTTAATCAAGTCCGTATATGGGGTTTCAATTGGAATTGAGTCTTGTAGTGTACTTGGGGATAGCCTAGATAGGCTAGATTGCGATCTGCTTGCACGGTTTCATGTTGGGGTCCAACCAGAGGCTACATTCAGCAGTATTGCCCGCCCATGATCCCTTTCAACACAGACGGGCAAAACAACACTGGCAGCGAGAAGCTTGCCCCTGGCATGAGATTGACCCAACCTCAGCATAGGCGTCACCCAGAACGTCTCGTTAACTGCGCCCATTGTTCCCCGTCGTCCATCTTCGTGGTATGATGCCAACCCCAACCATCCATCCGTTTCCCGGACAGACAGACCGGTAGCTCTTGATAATCGCACAACTTCCCTGTCCTCCCCCCCCCCCTCCTCCTCCTCCCCATGCCCAATCACTATCTTCTTCGTGCCAGCCTACGAAGACTGCCGCATACTCTGCAAATGCTTCATGGTTGCCAGATTCACATCAAAAAACCGATCTACGCAGTTGGCCAGACAGGACTGTTCCGACTTGTCGAGCGCTGCGGACTTGATGGTGCCGGGGACGCACTTTTTCCAACAAAGGTCTGCGAGGTTGTGGCTTTCTATCCCATTCATTCATTTGTTGATATAATGTACGGCGGGGAGGGGGAGAAGACAGGGAAGAGGGGGCATACGAGCTTGAATTTTCATCCGCTGGGACTCGTTCTCGACAAAGGTGCGAAGCTCGGCCTTGTCTTTGTCGTTGAGCCGATCAAGGTCGGCTTGTTCGATTTGTGGAGCATCCATCGCTAGGAATCAGGAAACGAACGTCGTCGGTCGGGTGGTTCGTTGGTCAATTGGTTTTGCTGTGAAATTATATTGTTGTTGTTAGTTGAACTTTTTGCCATGAACGCCGCCAGGATCAGGTTCTCCAGTGCACGGACCGGGTCCTTCCAGTCGCCCACGACCCTTCTTCGTGATTTTGCTCTGTTTTCCTCTTCATGGTTTCCCACGTTGTGCCTCTTTGTTATTTGTACTGGTTACAAAGATGCAGTTTATGGATTTCGGTCCATATGCACCAACTCTGGGATATCCTAACTGAAAACTTCTCGATGCCTCATGCAAGTGTTTCCGCGAGAACTACCAACACACTCCTCAGAATGGGAATGGGTTCATTTCATTAGCATTAAGTCCTAGAGCCGGAGCCAAGCATCTGCGGTATCACCCTCGTTCTAGCTATGCTTTCTATCTCTGAAACGTATCGACGAAATGAAATACATCAATATGCCGTGTCTAAGTCATGGTCCACTCGTCCGCTCCGCCGCCCAAAAGAATCAGATTGCCTTCCACCTTCCATGCCGCATTTCCTTTTGAAAGAAAATCAAAACCAGCGCTTGACCCTAGCCACAACCACACCAATGAAGCAAAACGCTACCATGCAACCCAGGATTCCGAAGAAGGCAGTCAAATCCGTCCCCTCCTTCCACGGAACATTGACGTTCATGCCAAAGAGCCCCGTCACTACATTGAGCGGTACAATGATGGAGGCCAGCAGTGTGATCTTGCTCAACACCTTGTTGATGCTCGTTCCCTGCGCGATACCATCGATGGAGATCTGCGCCAAATAATTGCTGTGGGCTCGTGACAGCATCTTCTCAAAGTGGCCAAGGTTGGTCATCATAGTCACGACGTGATCTTGGATGTCACCGAGGTATAGACCAATGTCCATACGTGGCGTCACCTTGTAATTCTCATTGCAGCGCTTTGTGAAGCCCCGCAAGACATCGGCCTTACCTCCCAGAAGACGCATTAGGCCCATGACATTCTTTCGTGCTGTGCCAATCTTGCGCAGAAATTCGGCCATGTCATTGGTTCGCGCAATAAAGACTTCATCTTCAATCTGATCGGTCTCATGCTCCAGCTTCCCAATAACCGGAGCAAAGGAATCGACAATATGATCGCTGCGCGAATCTAGATTAGACGATACAGTTATGGTCGAAAGGATTCGAATGTCTTACATTAAGGCGTAGCAGATCCAGTCGCTGCTCAAGGCAACATAGTCCTTCAACATTGTGATTCTCTTTCTCACCTGTGACGCGTGAGGATTGTTGGCGTAGCTGAAGCTGAGTGTTCCCTCGCGGAAAACAACCACGTAAATGTTGAACGGCACGTACTCCTTCTCCTGTGTCTGTTCGTCCGTCTCGAGATAAAACGACCGGAAAGAGGCAAAGTAATAGGAAGGGAAGAGCTCAATCTTCTCCCGGGACTCCTGTGTGGTGATATCTTCGATTGTCAGGGGATGGATGCCAAAGGCCCTGCAAACGGCGCGGACCTCCTCCTCTGACGGGTTGCTCATGTTCAGCCACCAAACACCATCGGTCTCACCATTTGGGAAAGTGAACAGTCCCCTGATGTCTTCTCCAGGGAGAACCAAGCCTTCCAGATCGGCCGCGTGAATTGTCGCCTCCCAGGCAGACGAAAAGAAGCTCACCCTGCTAGGGTCGACAGGTTGTGACTTGGGGGGAGTAACATGGTCCTCTTCCTCCTCTATCTCGCCATGCTTCTCCTGTTGAAGATCAGGGGAATATGGGGTCGCGAGAATATCCCCATCGACCGTTACCAACTGAACCGGCGATTCAAGCTTGGTAGAGGACCGTGGGCGGAGATCGGGAAACTCCCGAACGACGGATGGGCGCCGAGCACGGGCCTCGCTCTCCGACCTGATGAAATTCTCCAGGTAGTCGAAGTCGATGTGGAGATTTCCGTCTCTGCGATCATATTGGAGTGGAAAACAAACGTCTCCTTCAGCTGACTTGTTAGTGACCAGGCTGGCAGCATCATCGGCGATTGTATGAGGCTTGCTGCGGAAGCTGTGGCGGCTCAAAGCTGACGTGGTTCTATGGAGCTCAGGCTCTTCAGATTTACGGTCAACCTTGGCCTCTGAGACAGACAGCTCGCGTTCGCGTCGTCGGGCGTCAGCAAAAGCCTTGACTGAGTTGGGTGGAGAGACCGATCGGTTTTCGCCAGTGGATTCGACAGTCGGGCGCCGGCTGCGATTCAGGGTGGGCGAAGGCTCTGCATCATCCTCATCGGAGACAGCTTCCTCAAAATCACGGACGCGAATGGCTGGAGGCTGGTCAGGACAGGTGTTGTCGGCAGCAAACTGGCGCGCGCCATAAAGGGAGTCAAAAGTGCCTCGGCGAGAGCGTTCAGGTGGAGCTGATGGGGCCTGGTTACGATGGTCGTCCAGCTCAGGCACTGGGGTGGAGTAGCCCGAGTGGTTGCTGGTCTCCTCGTGATCCGACATTGTTGCCGTGGTAAAAGGTTGAACGGCTGAGGAAATGGACAGGGTTCCGCGCTGTCGTTGTCGAGTACGTTCGTATCTACACCTTGCTAACTTGCGAGGTCTACCGCGGTGCAGGCCGTCGATTAGCCATTAGTCGGCTCGCATATTGCTTTGAATAGTTGATGTATAAACACCAGCGGGAGGCAGCGAACGGCCAGAAGCCGTCCGCAACGGAATCCCTTAGGGGAGCAACTTGGATAGAGGACCAAGGTTGGGTCCTTGTTGAGGCTTGAGAGATAGAACGAGAGCTTTTTTGAGTGATGGAGAGGGGTTTTTGGCCAGTTAGGGAGGTTTCTTGTTCACCCCAGAATAGACCCAAAAGTCAGGGTCTCGGAGCGAACGAGGAGAGGTAAATGGCTCGCGGTTATTAGAGCCCGCCAATTTGATTGTTTCCAGGTCTAGGGTGGGAGAGGGTATAGCGTCGGTCGCTGGAGGACGAGATGGCACAATCCAAGTCAATTCTGTACCCTGATATTATTGCGTCTCGGGAGATGGATGTGCAATCCGCCTTCTTCGTGGCTGCAGGAAGTGTTCGACGCTCGCAAATGATATGATGTGCGACCGGCAGGTGCTAGGGTGGCCGAGGTTGGAAGTTGTGGCGGGCAAATTATCCTCTCACTAATGACGTTCCTGAGCGACTCAAAAAAAAAGGGGGGTCCCTTCAATGATGCAGCCCGTCAAAGGGAGCAAGAGGTCGGCACAATGAGGGTGCCCGGTGTGCTTGAGGATAGTTAGGGCTCAGGATGAAAAATGGTACTGCATGTGAGGCAAAGAGAGTTTCCAACTTTGTGGGTAAGGTGATGTGTCGTCGCAAGATGTTCGATGTTGGGTCAATGAAGAAGGGGGCCTGGCAGCTCAAAGAAAAAAAGTTTGGAGATTTTAGCGCAGGCTGCCCATGTTAGTTAGTCATCGATACCATAGCAGGACCTTTGGGTGTCGGGTATTCAAGGCCCAGACCATGGGAAGATACGTAACGGCTTGTACCTTGCCTCCCTGAATGGTGTGGTCAAAAATGGCTCATCAATAACAGTGCTGCCGCAGACTCCTTTCACTTCGAGTCCTCGACGTCAGCTCACTCGAGCTGCAGGGGACAGTGCAACTTGTGTGCGCTGCTGCTGTTCAGCCTCAAGGCAGGGGTTCAATGCTTCCCAAAGATCCGCTGCGAGCATTAGCTTGCCGAGGGGTGGGTCTCAGTGTGCGTTGCTCGTGATTTGCCCGTCCGCACGCAACTACCGATTCCCTTTGCTGTCCCAAAAGCCACGTTCCCAGACAGGCTCCACCACCAGCCATCGCATCATCAAAGGCCCAGCGTAGCCTCGCCCAAACACCAATTCCGTTTTGACACTGCTATAAAATGGCCGAGCAGATCTTGGATCAAGTTCGAGATGTTGTCGAGGGGCAAATTGTCGGTATACCGCCCTGCAATTTTGGAGCGACCCAACTGACACAACAGCAGGATTTCGAGGGGCAGAAGCTGGTAGAGCTGATTGTCAACGTCGCCCTATCTCTTGTCGGTGTATGTGTCGTCCACCTCGAACACCCTACCTGGTCCGGACTAATAAAGAAAATCCAGGCCATTGCCTTCATCGTCGGGTATATCCTCCAAGACATCAAGCTTGCTGTCTGGCTCGGCCTCGGCGGTACCGCACTTACCTTTGTCGCCGTCGTCCCGCCGTGGCCTTTTTTCAACCAACACCCTGTGAAGTGGTTACCAGTTGGAGGTGGTGCTCCCGTACAACCAGTGAATCTGGTCCTCGGCGAGAAGGTAACTGGGTAAACGGAGGAGTCATAAGCGGTGGGAGCATCCAAATTCGCTACAAGTCTAGAGGCCTCTGTATGGTCTCTATGAGAGCAGAATGTCCCAATACGTCCATGTCCTAGTGCCATGTGCGGAATGTGAAAAAAAAAAAAAAACTACTGCACCACCCCTAAACTCCAGACCTTGCCAAACTCGCCAGCTATCTTCCGCATCTACCGACCATACTTCTGGAACTCCCAATCGCGATTGTCGAGAGGACACACCTGACGGGCCTTTAGCCATCTCGAGATGCAGTGGAAGTGGAAAGCATGCTGTAGAGGGTCAGTCGCGATTGCTAGAGAGTTTTGTATGACAGGACATACATTGCAAACGCCCCAAGCAACTGTGCACTCTTCACTGGTCGCAGATGCTTGGTTGGCCTGGCATTCAATGCCTGAGTTTCTGTCAGCCGACTACCATAGCTGTTAAGGAGATGCGCGTTGAGAAGACGTACAAAGGTCCATGATGTGGTTTCGGCAGATGGCGCAGTTGTCGACAACGATGTCCCAGGCCCAAAGAGCCACGGCGTTCCACTGCGAGAGACTGTCAACCCCCATCTGAAATGTGTCTCCTCCAGATAACAGTCTACCTTCTTCACCTCGAACCGCTTCTTGGGCTCGCCCTTGCTGTCTCCGTCCGCAGCAGCGCCTCCCTTCTTCTTTGTCGCCGGAGCCGAGGCGGGTGCATCGGTCATGTCCACGTCAGCCATTTTCTGGGTGATTAATGAATAACGCGAATCTTCAGATTGTAGGCGTCTAAATGTATTTGCGGTGTTTGGTGGCTAGTGGCAACAGTTGAAGAAGGGTAGGTGGAGGTTTGGTGAAGGTGGCGGCTGCGGCAGCCTGTAGCAGAGGAAGAGAAATGCGGAGTGCGCTGTAGGCAGGCAGGACTTCAGTTAGCCGCTAAGGTTCTAGGGCAGATAGAAAGTTTGGCAGATTGCACTCACCAGCATACATGTACACTCTCAGGTGCTAAAGATCTGACCTGAGTCGAAAGCTAAGTCTAGAATCTCGACCACGAGGTTCACAACAACCGTCTTGAGCCTCCTAGCGTCATTCCTACTGACGGGAGCATCGGGTGGGGGAGTGAGAGGACCCCCGCCATTACCTAAATTTGTTGCTGCATAAATCTGTTATAAAGATAGAGCAGCCACTCCTGTGAAACCGTGCTCCTGCGCACCAACTTGAGAGGCCGCACCCAAACCCTGGATGCCTCACCAGCTCAGGTCCGGTGGCTGGGAGAATGACCAGGACTTGGCACTTGCACAAAAGGGTCCTTGGGTTTGAGCCATCCCCCCTTGGGCACCACTGGGCTGTGAAGCCTGAACAAAACGTCAGGCAGTACGGATGTGCCTTTCAAAAGTTTTGTCGCCTCGTTTATTACATACACTACCAGGTCCGTGCTTTTCTTACCCTGCACACCATCCCTGGCCATCTCAACCCCTCCCTCTTCATCAACAAAATACCTCAATTTTCTTCTCCTTCCAGATATCATGGCTCAAAATACCGATATTGCAATACGCGTAATCATTGTAACCCTAAAAAGCCCTCTTGTAGGGATGAAAATATCCGATGTCGCGAAAAAGCTAGGATGTTCTGCCCGCTAAGTATAGCGGATATATGGGCGCGTAATTGAACGTGGATTTGATCCAAACGAAACCCTATTTGTCCTTAAAGATAAATGGCTTCAAGATGCTCCTCGTTTTGGTTGACCTACGAAACAAACTCCCGAAATTACCTAAGCTATAATAGTTAAGGTATAATACGATTAATATAGCTAAGAACGAACTTGTACTAATCTTGCTGGCAAATTTAGTCAGATAGGTGTAAATATCTTAGTAATAATAATATAGCGGATATTAAGGAAGAACGGGTATCGTAAAATGAAGCCGACGAGGAAACCTGGGTTAATGAAAGTAATAAGGGCTGAAAGATTATAATAGTACTTAGCTTATTAAGATTGGATACTTAAAGATTGGAAAAGAGTTATTTGGATAGATGAAATATTAGTTATTTTTAATTTTCGGCGTAGTGGTTATCGAGTTTGGAGAAAGTTTAATAAAGCGTTAGTTAAAAGTTATATTTGTAAACGGTGGAAAGGTTATTCTGAGTTTATGTTTTAGGGGAGTTTCAGTTATGATATAAAAGGATTATATTATTATTGGGAGTTAGAAATAGTAAAGGAAAAGGAGGTTGTAAAAGAAGAGATTAAACGATTAAATAAAGAACTGGAATTATTAATAAAAAAGGAGTAGGAGCTTTAGAATGGTTTAAACTGACTCTCTCTTTGGAATTTACCTAGAAGAAAGCCAAAATGGAAATGGGTTAAGGAAATAGGGAAGCTTTTTAGAGAAGGTAAAGGGGGTATTGATTGGTATTAATACTAGAAGGTAATTCTTTTTCCAAAACTCTTTTCGTTTGTAAAAAAGTATAAAAAAAAACGATTAGGAACTTTAATTTAGGAGGATAACGTATTAGCTTATGCTTATTATTATTAGTAGGTTATATATAATTACCAGAAGGTTCGGCGGCTACTTTGGTGTCCTAACTCTCCAGATTTGAATATGATTGAGCTATGTTGGATATAGATGAAAAGAAGGATAACCAAAAAAGGGGCTCCAAAAAGTAAAAAGGATGTAATTCGAGTTTGGAAACAGGCTTGGGATGATCTGGAACAGATACAAATTTAGGCCTGGATTAAGCGGATTATAATGTATATTTAGCAGGTTATTGAGCTTAAAGGAGGAAATGAATATAAGGAGGGGCGACGGCTGAGATAAACGGATATAGGAATGTATCTAATAAACGGGGCGACAAAACTTTTGAAAGGCACATCCGTACAACGAACAGTTTAGTTATCGGGTTTCAGTGAATGCTCTTTAAGCAGGGACAACCCCCCCATCGATCCCACTAGCCTCCAATTGTCATTACCCTTCCTCCTACCCATAAAGATACAAAAAAACACATAAACACATAAAAAGCCGAAACAATATGCGCATCGCAAGCACAATCAGCTATAGTATTTGCCAGCCCAATAATCTTATTCACCGCACTGCAGCGAGCACCACCTTGCGGACTGTCGCAATTGCAAACCGACCGAGTACCAGCTGTCGCAAAGACTCACGCCACGCGCCCATTCCGTAGCCACAAACTCCAACACAGCAACAAGTCATTCAAGGTTTCCTCATCGGGCAGGCACCGTAACCTATTAGGCCTCCTTCCATACGATCTGGCAGGCTGGAATTTGGAGTCTTCCCTCGAAGGTTGACTGGGCTTCGGAGAGAAACGGCGTGCACGGGAGAAACGCCCACCGCTGCAGCAACAACACC
>Ga0247765_1000288_pt1 | contig 40786 bp, 37 predicted proteins | sample UWRJL106311C6_FD_179949 | JGI IMG/M metagenome (GOLD analysis project Ga0247765, IMG submission 179949) | Plant litter microbial communities from Arlington Agricultural Research Station in Wisconsin, United States - UWRJ-L106-311C-6 | ecosystem: Environmental > Terrestrial > Plant litter >... | reverse complement strand
CTAGGGGTGGGAAATGAAATTCTTTCATTTCACTTTTTCACAGTTGGCCCTGAAATCCATTTCCGAAACCTGGGAGGTTGAATGAAATGGTTGAAATGTGGGTCATCTTGGTATAGGTCAGATTGCCCACTACTCTGTACGAGTGGGAGAAAATCCGCCATTCCAAGATTGGAAAAGCTTAGTCATCTTGATTCCAGTCCCCTTGGCTCGTGGTGGCACATATAACCCTAACCCGTATGGTTCCCAATTGGGTTAGCGGAAATTTCCATTTCAGAAAAAACAAGGCTTGAAAAAATGAAATTTCGAAAAAAAAAGTCTGTTGTGAAATTTCGCACCCCTAGTTTGCCCTCAGCGGACCAGCTGATGCAGCAAAACCCGATACCCTCTCCCGCAATGAGTAGCAGCGATTACTCAACGCCTTTTGCTTTGTCGAATCACATCTCCCTTCCTGATTCAATATTTGGTTGGTTTTAGAACTTTGCCCCCAGGCTGCGGCTCAAGCTCGAGAAGATGCGTCCTTCATACAGGGGCTGCCTGTGGCATCCCTTACCTTTCCCTTTGGAGTTTGGATCTGATCCTTCAATATTATTACCCTTGCGGAGAGTCGATTACTCGTTTGTTCATCGTTTTTTCATCGCTACTCGCAATTCTTTGTCTCGAGGATAAGAAGTATTTACTGCGAACGAGTTCTGGAAGGTCTTTTATTTGCTTTCAAAGACAGATCGAAACAAAACCATGTATGACTGCGATGTCTTGATCATCGGTGCCGGCCCAGTAGGTCTAAGCCTTGCGCTAGAGCTTGCGCTCCAGAAAGTCTCGTTCCGCATCTTGGACAAGGAAGCTGTGCCTTCAGACAAGAGCCGAGCCAATGCTGTCCAGCCTCGAACTCTCGAGTTCTTGAACCGCCACGGTGATGCCCAGTCACTCGTGGACAAGGGGGAGCCTATTCGTTGGGGCGCCGTCGTCGTCTACAACAGCCTAGTCGCCAACATCGAGCTCGACGATTTCGGCACCAAAGATACCAGATTCTTGACACCGGTCGGCGTCTCACAGGCGGAGACGGAGCGCTTCTTGGTCCAGTGTCTTTCTCGTTATGGATTCTCTATCGAGCGCCCTCTCAACGCCAGGGGCGTCTCGCAGAATGACGAGGGTGTCACCACAATAGTCGAGGGGCCGGAGGGCAGGCAGGAGACGATCCGGTCCAAGTATGTCGTCGGATGCGACGGCGCCCACAGCCTCGTTCGAAAATCCTCGAGCGCCAAATTTGAGGGCGCAGCTTACCCTCAAGATTTCCTCCTCTGCGATGCCCAGCTCGCCAACAGTAACATTCCTCTGGACCGTTTCTCGTTGTGCATAGGATTGGGGACTTTAGCTCTCTTCCCGCTGGGAAATGGCAACATGCGTCTCGTTGCTGCTGGGAAGGGGATTGGACCAGAAGGGGAGCCCACGTTGGAGCACTTCGAGACGTTCCTGGCCAGGTACGCGCCTGCCGGTTGTGGTACTCCCATCAATCCATCCTGGATTACACGTTTTCGATTACACCACCGAATTGTGAGCAATTATCGCGATGGCCGCATTTTTCTTGCTGGCGATGCTGCTCACATACATTCCCCAGCTGGCGGTCAAGGAATGAACACGGGCATGCAAGACTCGTTTAACCTAGGATGGAAACTAGCGTCAGTCTTGAAGGGGCGAGCCGCCGATCCAGAGGCTCTCCTCGACAGCTACAACACCGAACGGCGCCGAGTTGGCCAGTATCTGCTCAACGGCACGGATAGAATGTTTAACTTTACTGTGAGCACACATTGGCTCTGGGCTCGCATCCGCAACTTCATCATTCCCTGGCTTCTGCCGTGGCTGGCGGCCTTCCCAGCGCGAAGACGCAAGTTTCTCCGCTTTACCTCTCAGTTTGGTGTCACATACCGCAAGAGCCCCCTAGTCGGTGCATCCACTGGCTTTGTGGGACCTGTCGGGGCCGGTGACCGTCTGCCAGATGGTGCACTGAGGGACGTGGTGTCAGGTGAAGAGAGATATTTACAAGACATCTGCGCGTGTGGGTCGCACTCCCTTCTCCTGTTCTCCGGATCAAGCAAAGTGGAGTGGCTTTCGCCCGCAGAGCTTCAAGCCGCCCATGAAACAGTGTCCGGTATAACGAAAGACTATGATCTTGTCGTGGCTCTCGTCATCTCGGGCTCGGATGAGTACCTACCAAAGGACCTGCCCCATCAATCCTATGTTGATTCTGAAGGCAGCATACACACGCTGTTCGGCTTTAACTCGGCATCGTACGTTTTGGTTCGACCGGACAGTCATGTTGCGCACATTGGACGACTTTCTCAGCTGCATGAGCTCTTGGATTTTCTGGATAGGTGGTTTGCACGGTGATTCGCTCTGAGATGACAGATGATCTGTTCTCTGCTCTGCCCAAAATGCAAGGCACAAATTGTTTCCTGCCTTCTGCACTCCGTCGTGGGGGACCCCCACGTTTGGAGATTGTATTCGGCCAAATGAAAGAAAGAGAATCTCCCTGAATCGAGCCAGTTCCCAACTGTTATAGTTTTCCCACACTGCACACATGTGTCCTCTGATCTTTCCAAATCCCGTACAACTCCGCAACGCCAAGAACCGGTGGTCCGGGAGACCCATATATCCCCGCCGTGGGGCAGGGCTGAGGCACAGCTCCTGCCTCTTCTCGGCGAGAAACTCCACTATCTGCCAACGCTGTCATCACTCTTGTCGAGATCTTGCGCTCCCGCGGCCTCGATGGATCACGCGAACATATCTTAAGAGCAGCTCCACTGACATCGTTGTCCAATCTGAAAATCGCATCTGCTCAGATTTTGGATCCCGTCTGATACGACTGGACTTAGCATTTGCCGCACTTGCCGTCATCGATCTCGCTGGTCGTCTTGTTTAGCTGGAATCTTAAGTCCCTGCAGTTGAGCCCACGGGTAGGGCAGGCACGAGCAACTCTCCGAGTTTAGAGTATACCGGGCTAGCAAAAAAAAAATTTGATCAGAATTGACCGCCTTCAGGAACACACCAGTTTGTAAGCTGCCCGCATTCCCCGTTGCTTCGGCGACTTTTCGTTGGTCAATCTCTCACCCCGAATAGCTTGTATTGTTCATCACAATGTTCGAGAATAACCCCAGCCTTATCCAGGAGGCGCCACCCTCGGCGCCCTGGGTCAGAATTACGCCTCTGGTACTTATTCACGATGGCGGAGGCACAACATTCAGTTACTACTGTCTCGGGAACCTCGACCGGCCAGTCTACGGCATCGCCAATCCACACTACCAGTCCGGAGAGCCCTGGGAGGATGGACTTCCCGGAATGGCCCGCCACTACGCGAAACTTATCAAGTCAACGATTTCTCGCGGAAAGGTCATTCTGGGCGGTTGGTCACTCGGTGGTCTGGTGTCACTCGAGGTCTCACGGATCCTGGCCGAAGACCCAGCACTCCATATAATCGGTATCGTCATGATCGATTCGATCTGTCCAATCAACTTCAAAACACCTTCTCTCCCGGTCGTTCAACATGCAATGGAGTGGAGCCCGCACACGCGTCAAGAGACACGCGACGCCATCTTGCGCTGCTTCGCCGACGCTGGCAAAATGGTCAGCACCTGGGCCTTGCCTACATGGGGCGATGAGAGGAAAGCAAACGATGCACCAAGGGAAGCGGCCGACAATAATAATAAGACCGCAACCCTTCGCTCTTCTCAGGCGCCTCTCTTCACACCGAGACTGGTGCCGCCCCCGGTCATCCTCCTGCGTGCGACGGAGTTGGTTCCAGTCGACACAGATGGGGTGAGCAGGGTCGACATTCACCGTATAGACCCTCACCTCGGGTGGGACAACTACCGCGATGACTTGATCTCGCAAGCCACTAATCTTCCCGGCTGCCACCATTTTAACATCTTCACACAGGAGGCGACCCTGGACGACGTTACCGAGAAGCTGAAGAAAGCTTGCCGCGACCTAGAAGCCAGAACTATTGTGCGGTACAAGTGAAGACAATCGACCGACAACAACAACAACAACCTAACTTGCTTTGCCACGAGGCAATCGTCGGGCAATTCCCACCACCTCAGCTACCTAGCTTGAGCATATACCCACCATTCCGGAGGCCAACGCGGTTGCGGCTCTGCCCGGTCTTGAACCACCTGAATCTCGCGGGGGTTTCCCGTTTGCCTACTGGCGATACCAGACCGGGTTCGCCATGACGAATCGACTATCACTCTATGAACAACATGAACACGACACACTCTACGAAGGATTTTTTGGAGGACATGGTATAGTAGAGTCCTATACAGCTGGGCTCATCGGTCTTTCTTTCTTTTTCTTTTTCTTGATACATGCTGGAGTAAATATAGACAGGCGGTTGATGTCGGTGTCGGTGAGACGAGGAGACGGATATGTGCATGAATACTACAGGTCCCTCGTTCTTCATTTTCTCCACTTTCCATTTCAGCCTCGTATATCGGTACCTAACGAACGAGCTGTGTATGATGCCGTCTATCTTTCGAGCGTCTATCATCTCTATCTCGTTGACTAGACTTTGTGGTCTCGTCCGTCGAGTACCCAATCATATTCTTTAGGCAAAGCAAATTCCATAGTTAAAAGAAGCTTCCTTCTCGTGCGTGTCTCGTATTACGTCGCTTTCGATACCAGCGGCGGTTGGCTCAGTACGTTCTTGCAAGTTTTTTTTTGAGTTCATGTGCAATGTGTGTAAACGTTTAGAGGCCATTTGATGGTCATGTATATGTTGCTATTGTTATGCCATTGTACAAGACCAAGCTACTTGAGCTTGAGGTCACTCAGTTAGCTAGTGACCAGTGAATTTGTGTTCCATCATTGATCAACCGGGAAGATCATGCGTACAGCTAGCTACCTACCCAGTTTGATGGAATCAGAGAGAGCTAACAAGACTCTCTTCCTCTTGTCTGCCTCCGTACATCTGCCCCCCTCGGATTTTTTTTCTTCTCTGTCCGTCTCTTCATCCATGAAGCCATGTTAATGCAAGCAGGCATGCATGCATCATCTCCATACACCATCATCATCTGTCTCTCCCCGTGCATGCAGACTTGTATTTTATGTAGCGTTCCTACCTAGAAAAACTGTACTCCGTAGTTTTCTGTACTGCAAACGTACGTAGGGATCCCCCCTGCTACATATACGAACGATCATAGTGTACGGTGCTCCATCAGCCGTACCGACGAGACGAATGTGGAATCATATGTTACACCAAACTCAGTACTGCCGGGACCCGATGTAACTCGGGCCAGGTCTAAGCAGTGTCAGCGTTCACGCCCGAATTTCATCCTGTTGTGTTTCCTCGTGTTTTGGTCATTCTAGAGCAGAGACTTGTTTGGGTTTTCTGTGCAAGGCAATATCGAGGTTTCTTGAGTTATAGTGGTGCGGTATCGTGATGGTGGAGTCGGTGGAGTTGCTGTAGGTGGAGAGAGCTGGAGGCGGGGGTTCTCCATGAGGGGGAATACGAGGTTGTGTGTATTTGGAAGGAAGGAAGCGATGGCGATGCGATGCGATGCTACGATGCGGGAAAGTGAGATGGTCAGAATTCTTGTCTTTTTCTGCTATTCTCGCTGGATTGGTTGGCGAATGCATGCGCGCTGGCAGCGGACAGAAAATGGTACAAACACGTAACGAGAATATCTTTCTTTCCGTGACAGGAAACGCTTCTGCAGAGACGCAGTTAGCTGCCAGATATGCTGTGAAAGTAACGCCGAATCCGTTTTGCTGCAAGACTGGCCAGGCGGTGGAAGAGCTGTATATGCAATGCCGGTGTGGCCGACATCCTGGCAAAGACTTTCATCCTTTACGGGCTCGGTTCCATGTCGCGAATGCGAGAGCGTTGGAGAAGTGCAGGCTTGGCAATCCGCGACGTCTCCCTACACGGGGGAAGCTTCCATCCTGGTCTGGGAGAGGCAGGGTAAACGAGCTTCGTGTTGGCCATGTGGTGACGTCGGCGAATGTGGTGTGAAGATCGAGCTGTCGGGGTTGGCCCTGGCCAAGGGTATATGAATGCTGAGAGACGCCAGTTTCTGTCCTTAAGCTTTCTTCTGTATCCACTCGCGTCAAGTTCTCTCAGTTCTTCGTCGCCTGCAAGAACACAAAAAGATATCAAGACCCAGGCTGTCTTCTGAATCAAGAGACTCGGCCAGTTCAAGTCCCAACATGATCTTCCCCAAAGTTTTCGCAACCCTCTTCATTGCCGCTACCACTTCGGCTACCTCAGGTTGGTGTCTCCTTTCTTCTAGGATACCTCGGCGTTCTGACCTATCGACAGTCTCATATGACGTCGGATACGACGACGCGGGCCGCAATCTAGATTCGGTTACATGCTCGGACGGTATCAACGGGCTCAAGACCAAGGGCTTCACCACGCAGGGCTCTCTCCCGAGATTTCCTTACATCGGAGGCGTCGAGGCTGTGGCTGGCTGGAATTCGCCCAACTGCGGTACTTGTTGGTCTGCGACGTGGGGTGGCCGCACCATCTACGTATTGGCCGTCGACCGGGCTAGCCAGGGGCTAAACATTGCCCTCCAGGCCATGGACGCGCTGACCGGGGGACAGTCCGTTGCCCTGGGTCGGGTAGATGCTGTGGTGAGCCAAGTTGACAAAAGCCTGTGCGGGTTGTAATGATGTTCAAGCCGGCGGACGAGACAAAATAATATGTACCGGATAGCAAACATGATCAAGAGGAGTCGTAATCGATCGATGTTTTTAGGAAGCCGGCTATATCCCCAAGCATGCTTGCCGAGTACCAATGTCCCAGCTGCGGATACGTGTGAATCGAGATGTTGAACCCAACAGCTTCTAGGAATTCGGCAGATATCTGCCCAAGCCGGAGAGGCACCCTATCGTCTTCGACACCATGGCCGAGATACACCGGTGTAGAGAGCGTCACAGGTCGCGATCCTGCGTCTGGGCCTCCCTTATCTAGCTCCAGCCTTTCCCTCAGCTCCTTCACTGTGGCGGCTCCCACATCGGTCTCCACTCTAGCCTCGGCTTCCCTGACAGCCGCATCATCCCTTTCGAACGGATCGAAGCTACCATCATTTTCGGCAGCCTCATCACGATACTGCAAGCTATGCACGAAGGGCAGCCAGCCGCACATACCCACCAACGCACCTAACGGCTCCCCTTCCCACAGAAGTATAGCCACCAGACTCGCCGCACACCCTTGACTGATGCCTCCGAGAACGACGTTCCTCGCTCCACCGGGAACAAGTTCAATCTCCCTCCGCAGCAAGTCGTGCAAATATTCGGTTGTTTGTTGCAGCCCCTCAATCATTAGCCAGTCCTGGGAGCGCGCATAGACGGCCTCGCCATCTTGATCATCCTCGTCGATGTCCCCGACAAGTTGCTCGACATGCCAGTTGTCAAACCACTGGTTGATGATGCTGCGTTTGTAGATAGTGGCGCGACGGCGCGAGGCTGTTGGGAAAATGAAGCGTGCGTGGGGAACGGTGGTCTGAAGGTTTGTCGCGGTTGGTGTGGTGGCGCCTTGATCTGGAGTGGGATTGGGGTGGTTCGAGGGCGGCGGTGGAAACTGCATGTTGAGCAGTTCAGGGCCAAAATGTGCGGCGCTGGATCCACGGCCGTGGAGAAGAATGATGGTTTGTTTGTGCGGGGGCTTGAGAGGTGGGATGATCAGTGCTGGAGGAAATTGTGGATTGGAGGCCATTGGGGTGTTGTTGAAGATGCTGAGCAACCTCACAGCTCTGCTGCATCCGTTGTTAGGCGGTTAGGTATCTCATGCGAGTTTGACGACTTGACGTCCGGTATTTGGATGCTTTAATTAGCATTCTCCATGTGCGGCGCGATGTGCCTGTCAGGCATGGGCCTGAAGTTGCACCCCTGCCGGCACTTAGTAACGCCCCACTGATTGTGGACGAAGCCAAAAAGAAGGCCTTACAGACGTGTGCCAAGCCGCCTCGAGGGCATCAAGGTTCCCGCCTCATTCTCATCCTTCCACAACCACCACGCCTTCTCCATTTCATGCGGTATCGTCTGCGGCCTCTCCACATTATCTAGCGTTTCCGATTGTGAGTAATTGATACGTAGAGCCGACCGGAGTCCACTTGCCCGCACCTTCATCGCGGCGCCCCCGAGCTAGAATGACAGCAGATCTGTCGCTGCGGTCGCTGTTCACATATGCGGGCAGCTTCCTCTCTCAGTTCACTGGTGGGCCCAGTCATGTTGGCGACTTCTACGAGCCTTCAAGCGGCGCACCGATGTGCCCAATTGATGGCCCTTTGAGCTGTCACAATAGTACGCCTTTCACAGGAGATGCGTGTTGCTTCGTGCATCCTGGAGGACGCATTCTCCTCACCCAGTTCTGGGACCGACATGCTTATGCTCCGGGAGCAGAAACTGACTGGACATTGCACGGTCTATGGTACGTTTGGAAGACAACTAATATTGGTGGTTGTTGCATTCGACACATGCCACGTCGGTCTCAAGAACAGCTAACGGTCGCCTCGCGCATCAAACAGGCCGGACCTCTGCGGTGGCACATATGATCAGTTCTGTCACATGACGCCGCACTTCAACAACATTACAGGCATCCTAAAACACCACGGCCAGCAAGAACTCATCCAATTTATGAATCGGTACTGGCTCGCCTCGGAGTAAGTCCCGTTTTGCCCTCCGTTTCCGTCTCTCTCCTCCCCTCTCTCTCGGCCCTACCTCTTGTAGCCGTTACTGATGCCGCCCTCCGCCCTTGGTAGCGGTCGACATTCTCGCCTCTGGGAGCATGAATACAACAAGCACGCCACGTGCATCAACACGCTCGCACCCTCGTGCTATGGCGAAGCCCATCAGTCCGGCATCGAAGTCGTGGATTACTTTTCCCGCGCGTCGGGCCTTTTCCGCACCCTCGACACCTACCACGCACTTGAAAGCGCCGGTATTGTCCCGGATCTCCGCCGACACTATCCCCTGGCCGACATTCAGGCTGCTCTGCAGAGATACAGTGGTGGCAGAGTAGTATTACGCTGTGAGGGCCGCCGTGGTCGCAGCGACATTCTGCACGAGGCCTGGTACGTCTACTTTGTCAAGGGAAGCCTGCAGACGGGTGTGTTTGTGCCTGCCAAGGAGCTGGGCAAGGAGGCTGATGCAGGCAATTGTGCGCCCTGGGTGAGATATCTCCCCAAGAATCAAGTAGGCGTTGTGGAAGATGACCTGTAAGATCGAACTGAGGACTGGGGGTTTTTTTTTTGGCCGTGTTGATTTCTGCATAGTACCGCACCGGCGTTTGAAAGGTTGTGCGTTTTTATGAGCGGGACCGGACGGGGAAGTCGCCTTGACTATGTGAGTCTCTGCTCTCTCCTGGCGGTGGACGACGGGCTTGTCTGGGGACAGACCCCCGCGACGAGGCGGCCCTGGGTCATACAAATCCGGGGTCCAACTCTTGTACTATCAATGGTAAATGAGCTTATGATATGTCTCGCCTCAGTGTTCATCGTGCTAGTTGATGGAGAGCACGAGCTGCGGAGCTGGGTTCAGTTCATGGGTGAGTCTCTTGCCCAGCAAGGTCCAGGAAAGCCTAGAAAACAAGACATGACCCCAATGACCTGCGAATATATGGCCGAAGGAATTTGCAGACATCCTTAAAAATACCGGCTAGGCTACTGCCAAAGGACCGAATCGAAAAAAGGCTTGCTTCCGCGCAGTGGCCAAGTATGTGGAGTCTCAACATGTATAAGTCAAACGGACGGCATAATGGGACGCTTTTGGGCCGCATGCCCGGTCGGGTACGACATCGCTGAGAAACATGAAGGAGAGACGAGAGCGATAGTTACGAAAACTCGGACTTGAACTTGCAAGTCCTGTGCCGGAAAGCACTTCGTACGATCTTGGTCCAACATCCCAGTTCCCAAAACGAAATGTTACGCAGAATGTTGCAGTCTTTGGGGGGGTTGTCTTGTCTGCGCAGTAGTGTGGTGGAGTGGAGTTGCCATGTTCCTCCTGGATTGCATGATGTGAGGTGTTCATACAAGGATCCAGGGTCTAGGGTAGGGCGTTCGAGATTCACGGAACAGCTACACACTTCCAGAGAAGACCTCCAGCTAGGGCAGCTTCCTGTCGGGTTATCCATACTCCTCCGTAGGTACCGAGGTTTGAAGATTCGAGACCCTCGGTTCGATGGTGAATGGACATGGACGCGCTAGCTACTACGTATGTATGCACTCCGTAGACGAAAAAACTACGGTTGGCATCCGTTGGTGGAGGTGCGTAGAGGTCGTTGTGCTGAAGCCTGCACAAGTCGGTGATCTCACAGGGACAAGAAAAGTGCAACGCTGGCGATTGGTTTTGGGTCGCTTGCCTAGGGACAAGCACGCAAGTACTTCGTGCCTGCCTACCGATACAGTATTGCAGACTAATCCACAGGGAGAGGAGGTATATCTTGCCGACTGCGGGCTTCGATAAGTAGGTACTGAAAGGTGTCGAACAGAGTAAACCCGTCGGGCTGGGTATGACGAAAATAATCAACTCTGCCCCTCGCCCCTCTCCGGCCGTTCCCCAGAAAATGCACCTCGGCTTTATTATTCTGCCAATGGCGGGGAGAAGAGTCGGTTTTTTTGTTCGCGGGGAAATCCCAAAGCTTGGAACGGCGACATTCAACGAGATATTAAATAGTTACCCCGCAGCTTCTGGGTTCGCCCTCAGACTTGGCAAAAACGCAAAACTGGGAAACTAAATCGCCAGTGAGTGGGTGGCTGGATCCTAGGTGATAATGTGCTGAATGAGAGAGCGTGAGCATTTGCCATCCGCTGGACGGGTTTAGTTCTGGATTTTCCTTGGTTTTGCCCTGGAGCCCAAGTTCCAGGCAAAGTCGGATGCCTACTCATCAAAGTGTTGGCGTCGGCGTCGGCGTTTGGGCCCTCACTTCCGTGAGAGAAGTGGTGGAAGTGGCTGACCAATGTGGCGTGACAAGGCTGCAGATTTTCGGAGCTCTTCGGTGACGGTTTTACTTCGTACTTGTTGGCGACTAGGCTGAGCAGCCTCGATGCCTTCGATAAGACGGAGAGACATTGCAGACTGCCAGCGGTCGAGTTATTTTCCAGGATCGAGCCAGAGACTTCGCTAATGTCGTGAAAAAGGGGCCGTCTTCATTTTCTCGATTTCTTGCGAAGCATGGAGGGAAATGAACAACCAAAGCCACAAACGTAACCGCGCAGCCTTTTCGGACCGACTTCAAGCAGGAGAGGCCTGAGACAGACGTGGCGTCCATTGACAACCCCTGGTTCTTTCCGCATTCCAGCTCGTCTTTGCCGTTGACAAATAAAACCGCGTCGTTTTCGGGCCCGGGAAAAACGGAGAGGGATGGTGGGGCCACCCGCGGCACCAGCCAAACAAGGGAAAACGGACCACTGGACAACTTTGTCGAGGGAGGCCGTGTCGATCTTGCTTCGCGCTTTTTCCACCGCACCAAACCAAGAGCATTCGAACACAGTACACAAAAAAAAACGAGACCCGGCAAACAGAGGTTGATGTGCCAGTACTTTTGTATTCGTCCCTGGTCCGTTCCGACATCGTGGATCGGTTCATCTGTTCTGGAGACTATTCCATCGAAGGGGAAAGATCAGAGAGTGGGTAAAAACCGGGGATCCCTGCCGCGCTGTGCCCCAGCAAAGTGGTGAAGTGTTGGGTGGCTCGTGTGGACGATCGTGGTGTGGGTGGGCTTACCTAAGAGAGCCCGCACATTGTCCTGGTCGCATAAAACAAGGCAATGTCTGGACGAGATGGCAGTCAAAACGAAGGTTTCAGCCGATGTTTGTTCGGTTCCTGAGATGAACAGGGACGACGCCGGGAAACTCTGAGCCAGAACACGGCTCATCGCATGAACGAACTCGACGGTATGGAGATTGGAGACTGCTGGTTGGGAAGCTTTGGCACGCACCTTGGGGGCGCCTTGCAATGCAAAGCAGGTTCAGTGTGGTATTAATGGGATAATTTTGTGCAAGGGCCGTTGTGATTGGCTCGCCTGCTCCGCGATTCCCAGGGAGGTCCCTCGTTGGGCGGGCAGCCTTCTGGGGGAATGTCCGTTTTGCGCTGAGCGTTATCGCGTCAATTCAACGTGGCGCTGGCATGGATTGCTCCCGACTCTGGCAACAAGACATGGCGGTCAATGGCAAGTTGTCGCTCATTTCCTAAAACCAATAGTGCTTTTCGGCGATGGGAGATGTCCATTTTCTCTTGAGCCTCATCCCGAACGGGGTTTGCGCCTTGCCTGCTTCTTCTCGATGAGTGTCGATCTCGTCTGGGCGCTGCGAAAAGAATCGTGCCACGATGCAGGGAGAGCCTTGATGACCACAATCACACCCGCACCTTCGCATCGAAGAAGAAAAACAGACAAGGAAAGAAGAGAAGAAGAAAAGAAAAGAAAAGAAGAGTCCCTGAGGTCTGCGCCAGGGAGAACTCTGCTGTCGTCGTCGTTGGGAAACTTGGTTGCTCCGCCCTCTCCCAGCCCCGTACAACGTTGTGAGCCAAATGGACACTGTAGATACGAATAGTTACCAGTCCTCATGCTGTTGGCATGCCTTGCGATTGAGACCAATCAATGATGGAAGTCAGCATGAAGGGGTCTCCGTTTAGTCGAGTAAAAGACGGTGGCAGTGAGGCGTGGAGTGTTGGACAGAGGCGCTGGCTGGAGAACATCGTGACCCCACCCACACCCTGTTGGCGCTGGAGGTTTCCGTTTTGTTTTCATTCCTCTTTCAGTCTGACCCATGTCCGTCACTCCGTTAGCTGTGCATGCATGTCAGCTCTCCGTTCTCCTCATTTCCCTGCGAGTCCCCTTCCCTCCCGCCCCAAGTCGATCCTCCCCTTCCGCTGCGACCTTTTTCCCTCTTCCCGCCTCATCACCCGCCGTCTATCATCAACGCCATCCCATCAGTAGAAGGCATCACGACGTCTTGCGACGATAGTCGGCTGGTGCATCGTTTCGCGTGAAACCAGAAAGCCCACCAGCGCGACGTTTTTTTCTCTCTCGAGCGACAAGTTTCCCCGCGACGGACCAGCACCCACAATTCCTGGGTGTGACGGGCCGATTGACCCCAGATTGCTCGCAATTGAGTTTCTGGAGTCCCCACGAATTGGATTACTGCCTCCAGTCGATCCCACCCCTCTGGTATCAATCTAAGGGTCTCGAATGTCGGCGCCGTGAGACCGACTCGCCATCGCGCCACCAGTCGAACGGTTCTCAGGGCTACGGTCGGCGGACCCTGAACCACGATCATGACGACCGCCGTCAAGCGGGCTTGCGACGCTTGCCATCGTCGCAAGGTCAAATGTGATGGCATCAATCCATGCCGCAATTGCTCGGCTTCGCAGTTGTCTTGTACCTACAATGCGATCCCGCAGAAGAAGGGCCCCAAGGGCTCCCGGGCCAAGGTTATCAACGAGCTGAAGGAGAAAGAGCGCCAAACCAGTCTTTCGGCCAAGGTCCAAAGCCGAATGAACGGCATGGGCGCGCAACCGACTAGCCCGACTCTCGCGCCAACCGCTGGCCTGCTCACCACCGACATGGTGAAACAGTGCCTCGAGTTCTTCTTCGCTCACATGTACCCCACGATGCCCATTCTGCACCGCCAACGTCTCGAGCAACAGGCTCTCTACGTGGACCAGAGCCTGGACACTTACTGTCTCCTAACGTCACTGTGTGCCTTTGTGCTGCTCCAGCCCGGTATGACAGTGCCAGGGACTGATCCTTTTAGCCTCGACAATATGCCAGGTGCCAACATCGTGACGAGCACCCTACTTCTAGAGGAGACTATCCGTGTTCGCAAAGGTTACGACTACATGGACTCGCCCACCTTGAACAGTCTCTGTACGAGCTATTTTCTGTACGGTTGCTACTATGCGATTGACCTGCAGGACAAGGCCTGGTTCAATCTCCGCGAGGCTACAACCCTGATTCACATGATCGGAATGAACAAGGAGACGACATACATGCAGTACGACAGCATCGAGTCGTCCAGGCGCAGACGGTTGTACTGGCTCTTGTTCGTGACGGAACGGTATGTTTCAGATCGTACACCCTTGACTTCTACCGTTAACAGTTTTCTAGTGTTTTCGCGCTGCAGCGCGGCCGCCCGTTAACCCTCCCAGCCAGCATCAATCTTCCAGCCCCAAGCGACGATCCGACAGACCCCGCTCCTCACCAGCTAACCAACTTTATCAGCCTTGTCAACGTGTTCCGTCCGTTTGATGATTCGCTGGTGAGCATGTGGAGCAAAACGAAGACCGAGTCCTCTCCTGCCTACACCACTGCGCTTCAGAAACAGCTGCAGGAAGTTCTACCTCCATACCTCAACGACCCGCAGGCTCAGCTTGCAGAAATTCAGCCTAACCAGCAATGGCTCAAGAACACCACTTGGCAACTCAGCACTGCAAGCCCAGGCGACAACGACTCTGGCCTTCCGCCGTACCCATCGCCCGTGGACATCGGCCGTGACCTGCTCCCGATGGTCTCACACCTTCCGGGAAATCTCGGCCTGCCTGGCCTGCGTCTGGTTGAGAAGCTGCTCACCGTAACTTTCTCGCTATCAGAGGCGTTGGCCATGCAGCCCACAACCCGCACTCCTTTTACAATGGGCCCGCGTGAGCATTTGCACGAGATTCTGAACGTTGCAACCGTTCTGCGCTATGGTGACCATCGCTTCCTCCCCCTGCTCTTGAGCAAGGTGCAGGATGCCCTCCCCAAGTTGGCGAGCCCCATGCTTCGCAACGCTCCCGAGACTGCCGCGCCACCCTGCGATATTGATATCTTTGATGGGTTTGGCACTGCTGGCATCGGCCAGCCGAGCTGCTTCTCTGTCTCTGAAGACTATGATAACAAGTTTGCGGTCTCTCGAATGGACGACATCAGCCCAGAATCCGGGAGCCCAGGCGGCGGTCCAAGCAGCCATAGCAGCCACGATGTGAACTCGCCATTTGCGAGCTCACCTCCAATCATGTCTCCTGGTATGGAGCTTCAACAGAGTCTTCCCACAGATTTTGCCGATATGGTCATGAGTCCAATGAACCATGCACCTCCTAACTCGCTGGGAACACCTGGGGGACTCGCTACCCCACAACCACACAACCCGCAACAAACGCCCATCTCTCCATATCCAAACATAAATCCCCAGATGCAAGGGCTTGGTATGAACGGCCTCAATCCTCCTCCCAACATAACTCTTGCCTCTCAGGTGCATCACAATCCTGGGTTAGGGACAGGAATAGGCAACAATTTGGGGCAACCAGTCGTCAGTAGCAACCTCATAGCAAGACCGCAACCTCAGAGGGCCAACAGTTTTGCTATAGGCGGTCCTCAGATCCGGACAGTGGGCGATTTTCAAGCCCTTCAACGAGTCAATTCCGACATGACAACAATGAGCTCTCTCGGTATGAGTGCCATGGGTCGAGAGTTAGACTTCAATACTTTACCCAGGTAGTCATACTGGATCGGGGGATGTTTTATGGAGGGGAGGAAAATTCAACCACTACCAGGCTGAATCTTCAAGCTATGGTGGGAACTGGTCGACTGAGCTGAGATCTTGACCATATCTGTCTTGAGTTCTCTCGTTGCCATTGAGAGCCTACTTTGATTTACCGTCGTTGGGTATTCTTTCACTCATTTCCCATGTCTGGCTGTTCCAGCCTGCCAGCAGGCCATCATTTTTTCTTTACTTTTTTTTTTTTTGATACTAGTCCATTTAGTCGACACGTTTTTCTTTTTACTATGTCGGAGTTTTTAGTGGGATGAAGTGATGAACATTCTTATCAGAGGAGCAAAAGCAACAAGATTGAAAAAACCTCCTCATCAAGCAGAGGGTTTCTTTTGTCAGTATGGGATTGACGGCGTTGGGTTTGGCTTTGGGCGAGCGCCCCTTCATCAAACTGGCATAATTGCGGGTTGTTTTTTTTCGGAGATGGGGGTTTGCCGACCCTGGGATGTGTCAAAGGAGCGTGAGTCGGAGTATAGGGTTGAAACGGGAGTAAGAGTGTGAGGGGGGTTGCTTGAGGTTGAAGTGATTTTGTTGGATTGGATAGCGCCAAGGCGCTCGTGGAGAAGCTTGTGCTTTGTTTGATATAGCATCAGCTAGAGCTACCTGGCGAACTCGGCGAGCTCAATTAAAATCCTATTTTTTTTCCCAAGGTTTTACCACGCTGTTGTTATCATACGGTGATGTCTGGGTACCGGCGATGAGGGGCTTGATGTTGATGTAGGCATAAGTGCCCGGATTGCACTGAGGCCGGTTGATTGATACAACGTGACGCTATCCTGGTAACATATCGCCAGGGTACTTTATGATGTTATGTTTGACCTGTGTATATTTACGTAGTGAAAATTATCTAAGGTGGAGTCAAAATTCGGCATTGGCATCAGTATCGGAGGCCGGAAGACGGGACTGGGTCGAGCGGCACCACTGTATATTCAAGTAGCAGTAACACACAATGCAAGCAATCCACTTTCGCAACTTGCTCGAGGCCGTCGCCATCCACTAAGGGGACCGGGCCCAAGGCTTCAGGTCAATATACGCTCATCTAGCAGATCCAGCACTGGAATCGCGGCTTGGCGGTTGAAATCCTATATCGACGGCCGTCACTGTGTAAGTGCATCCCTGCATTGTCCCTTGTGTGAGCAATCGGCACTGTGGATTGAACAAAAAACATCTTCTTCTCGCAGGTAACCCGTATTCTGACGAGAGGAATGGACGCAGCCTGCCGTCGGCATTGCATGCAAGTCTATCGCAGCAGCATTTGGTCCGGTCGATCACCGTTTTCCGGGTGGCGGAGCAGCGAACTCGGGGGTTGCGTCAGTTTTTTTTAAGCTTTTAGCGTCAGGCAACCGATATCTTAGCTAGTAACTAGTTGCGAGTTCTGTCCACGAATAACTGAGTGCAGATACGGTGCGCCGGTTTGTGTGGGTTTTGGTGCCTGCTTGGTTGTGACGGGTTGTAAGTTGGTTGTACCAGCCTACAGCCACTGTCCATGTGAATTTTCACACCGCTCTTGCCCATCCAAGTAAACCTGGAAGCTGAAAGTTGCAGACCTGGAGCAGCCAGATGCAACGCCATCGATTACCCGGATTGCGAGACCAAGGGTGAGAAGAACAAGCAAGCTATCCTGCTCTGTTCTCGACAAGGGAAACCTCTCGTGGCTACGCGTTCCCAAGCGGCGGCTAAAAATGCTTGTCGAGAGAGTTTTGTGCGCTATGTGACTCGCTTCCTGCCTCAACAGAGGATCGACGCCGCGGGGCACTTAATTATCTCCAGCAGAGCTCGCGTTCACAGGGGGGTCCAGGAAAGGTTGATTTAGTGACTGGCTTCTTCGGGGACCTTCAACGGGGATCCCCACACGGTGCTCGATGCGGCTAATTCGTTTGGTCTGAATCCCGTTCTAGTGGTGGGCCTTTTACCTGTTTGGGCTGGGACGGGCTGGCAAGCCGCAATTCACGGTGGCATTGACGGCGGAATTGATATCGGAATTAAATCATGTTCATCCCACTTCTAGCCCGACGACTTTACACCAACCGGCTGTGGACTGTGGCTTGATGGCGGGGTACTGCAGGGTTGCCCGTGCTGGGTGGCAGTCGTGGTAAGAAGTAGGTACCGAGACGAAAATGAACTGCGAGCGGTTTCTCATCGCCCTTCACCACTGACACCACTAGCTGTGGAATCCTCTCATGACTGTTGGACCCCAAACCTGCCCCCTCCACCCCACCTTGCAAGGGGCTGGACACGTGTATCTAGGCTGTTATGGTGGAGCCTGGAGAGTCAGTAAGTAGCTGCATTGGTGCGTTGTGGGAGGAGGTGCGAACATGGAGTTGGCGTCTGTCCGTTACGGCTACGTCTGAATATTGAACAAAAGGGGTAGGTACGTACCAGAGGTACCTTAGGTACACGAGCTGCATGGTAGGAGGCTTGTCCCTGCTCGACACCCCTTTGACACTTCTCTTCCACTGTCTTCTCAGCTCCAAGCTCGACCAAGCAAACTTGGAGTTTTGCCGGACTGAAAGCATCACAATGGCTTCGACGGTGGACATTGTGCGATCGGCGGTCGCAAACAATCGCCTCCGTCGTCGTTGCTTGACCTCAACGCATTGTCCGACTTTGCGAGAGCAGAGCAGTATAAATATGATCTCCTCTTTCTGCTTCCAGGACAGAGCGATCACATACTCGCCAGATTCGCTAAGCTCAGCAACATCATTCTAGCCTAAGCCCATTTCCATCCCACCACAATCTCAGTTGCGTCCCCGACCCGTGGTGTTGTCACGATCCTGCCCATCCAGCCCGACCAGTGACAGCTCGTCCCAAGACAGCCAGGCGCGCCCCACCAACCATCCTTCACAGGACCTACAGTATATACATAGCTACTTTCGTCCCGTCTCCGCCACCATGGACAGCACTACCCCCATCCCCGTTGCCACCTACGGCAAGGACCCCAAGATTGCCGAGTCTGTTCGCGAGAAGCTTCTCCCCGACATCGAGGTTGTCCACGCTTGTCTTGACCCCGCCATTGCCCTCACCGAACTCCCCGCCGTCTTCTCAGGTAACCTCGAGACAGTTCCGGCCTCGGGTCTGGGCACCAACGCCTCCGCTCCGGCCGACAAGCGCAAAGTGCCTCAGGCTGTCTTCTTCGGGGGCGGTTTCTCGGACGAAGAGTTCGAGAAGATCAAGGCTGCCGTCCTAGCCGCCAACCCCACCGCCCATTTCATCAAGGTCCAGAAGCGTGATGTTCTTGCTGCAGGCTCGTTCGGTCCCAACCCCGACACCATCGCTAAGATCTTCCGCAAGAGACTTGCGGCTGCGATGGTCGCAGCTTAAGCTGTCCGTCAAGGCCGCCGCGTCTCGCTACTGCCGCTCCCGGTGTAGGCGACAAGACCCTGATATTAAGATCGCGAGCGAAGGGCACCGGGAAGAGGTCTCACAAGCACTTCCAAATTTCGGAGCATATCCACGAATACCACAAGAACCACTCTCAGAAGATTTCCAGCATCACACAAAACGGGAACAGAGGCCCAACGGCAAATTGTTTAAGCGCGTCCTTCGAAGATTATGTGTTGGTATATTTGAAAACGGCGTTAGCGCTGTCCCGAGTATCTACGTTTCGGTTGGCGATATGTCCGTTCTTGCTCATGTGGACCCTCGGCCGCTAGATCAGGGGTCACTGTTTACATCTCGGTACCCACCAGGAAGGACGTCCACAGACTACACCGAGAAAGATTTTTCCTTTGATGACACACCACAGAGGCGACGGTGGCTGTGCTCGTGATCAGTTTAGTTTCTCCAACGTTTCGATCTTGTGTCGACATGGATGGTATAAACACAAGGAGGATTGTGGTGCCGTTACTACTCAGTACTTACACGAAGGACACTTGCCGTAGGAAATGTTTAATCTCTGTTTTGCCTTACTTGGTGTGTCTCTCATCTTGGGTCACTGAGGTCCAAGTCAAGCTTTGGTTCGCCGTGACATGGGCCAATTCCCCAATTCGCATCCAGCGGCCGCCCCTGCTGACTGTTGAACCGCGATGCATTGGCGCCACGACTTGTCTTACACAGCAGTGCATTTGTCAGTGTGTCAGCAACCGGTATATATCAACGCCCTTGGGATTCATGACGGAAAAAAAGGAGGCAAAGAGGGTGAACCATGCGCCTATCAGTGCTGGCCACGAATTATTGGGATCTTTTTATTCGGAATTATGAAAACATTTCAATCTTGGCATTCCTGAATGGAAAACGGGGACAATTCGTCAGAACGAAGGCCGTTCGTGTATTGAAACCCCACCCCCTCCCCAAAAAAGAGGAAAAATAGCAACAGCTCCGTAAGTCAAATCATCCATCACCCATTGCCACCCCTTCCGAATAGATTTATGGCTGGGAGAAAGGAGGCGTTTCTCATCTACAGCATCATTCCCAACGACATCTCGACTCACATTCATCATTCCTCGGTTCCGCCGAGATTCGAGCTGCAAAGACAAAAAAGGCAGGTTATATCCAAAAACGCCACTGAGGAGCGAGTGTGCATGCGTGAGTGACAGAGCAACAAGTAACCAACAAAGCAGAAACCCAGAAACGAATATACGCGAGACTATATTCCTACATTGTTGCTCATAGGTGGCCCAACCAGAAACAAAAAAACACAAAACCTCGCTGCCCCGGGAACCCTTCCAGAATCTGCCGCTCTCTCAGACAAACCCCATTGCCTAGAGAAAACAGAGACAGGCATACATGGTAAACACCCAACCCCTCCTAAACACATCGGATGCTAGGCAAAGAATGGCCTAAGGAGTCGCATATATAGTCTTTTTTTGTTGACATTCCCCACCATGTGGTTTTGTTTTCGCTGAGATGACCGGGCATGTTCCAAATCGACAAAGCTTGGGAAACAGCCGACGTTTTAGCGTGCCAATCATCACGGAGGATAATTCAATCAACAGAGTCGGGATCCACTACGAAGCATCGAAATCCAGAACACCAGTGTCCCCACCAGCCTGCCAAACGCAATTCCCAACCAACCCAGAACAAGCAGAACCTGAAATTCGACATCAACCCCTCCGGTCATTGCTGCCTGATCCAAAATCCGGTTCCGCCACCATCTTCTTCTCTTTGCGCGCCTTGATCACAAACTCGGCCATGATCTGTATGTGGTCTGCCGGGAAATGGTAATTGGGGAATCCCGGCACGCGTTTGAGATGGTGTCGGTCAGGGGGGCCGAGAAGTTCCACCACTTCAAGAGTGTTTGTCGAATACCAAATGTAGTCGATGACCTCGGCAAAGCCGGGTACGTAGTTGGTGAATGCTAGCTCATCTGGTGTGCCATCGAGATGGACGTATGCTGATCGCATGCTGAAGGGATGCTCAACGCCATCCCTCGTGAAACTACCGTACTGATGCTGCCCGAAGTCGCTGTGAGTAGGCGAGACCCGTCCAGCTGATAAGAGTTCATAAACACTGCTGTCAGGTGTTGAGTTGTAGTCACCACATACGAGCAGTGGGATTTCAGTATTGCTGCGGTACTCTTGCGACGGCCCAGGTTCCGGGAAGTCACGGGGCTCGTGGCCGTCCTCCAGCACAGACAATGGGAGCTGAATCATCCTTTTATCCTTGAGAGCAGGCCATCGCACGTACTTTTCAGCCAGCCCTGTGACTTTCTCCATCAAAATGGCGGTCTGAACGAGCTTCACGTCGGCCAGGGTGGGTTCCCAGGCCAAATGTGTATTGGCGACAATGATGCGTGCTCCGGTAACACGGCTCTCAAAGAAGCAAATCAGGCCAATATTGTCCTTGGGCATGACCCGGTTGAAAATGTCGTGCTGGTTTTTCATATCAGGACGATTGATGGCAATGTTTGCATAGTCAATGAGCTGCTTGTCGAGCAGGATCCATTTGCTGGCTTTATAAAAGACAGCACATCCATCCACAGCCGCCGCGTCCTTTTCGGACATGGTCTTGGCCTTGGGTCTTGGCCAATGGATACCCTTGTAGTCGGCTTGCGCAAGTTCGGGGCTGAAGAAGTCGCGGAACACATCGGTAGCGATCTCTTGAAGACAGAGAATGTCGGCATCCCTATCTCGGATCTCTTGGATGATACGTTCCTTCCGGTACTCCCACGAGAGTGCGCCCGTCGGCGTGTAACCATACAAGGTCGTGGTCGCAAACTTGTCGCAGAGAATATTCCAGGTGAGCACCTTGACCCGCTCCAGATTTGCCGACACATCTTCTTGGATGACGATTGGCTTTCGTGGCACAGGGGGCATTGGGACTGTGGGCACGTCAGGACTTTGTCTCAACAAGGGGGCTAAGGAGCAAACTTACCAGGTGCTTGCTCACGGAGGGTATTGACCAAGCTCTTTGTCCCACGCTCCATGATTTCCTCTTTCAACTTTGGGTTCAGAGGGTTGCCCTCGATACCAAGCATCTCCAGCAGATACAGCGATCCCAGCTCGAAGGGGAGGTCGCGGATCTGGTTGTCGAACAGAAAGAGGCTCTTCAAATTGGTGCACATGCCGATCTCGGGGGGAAGTTCGGAGATCATGTTATTGGAGGCTTCCAGAACCCGGAGGTGGCGTAGCCTGCCAATGTCGGCTGGCAGATGGGTGAGCCGGTTCGATGCGATATACAGTTCCTGGAGAAACTCGTAGCTGAACAGCGCGAGGGAGAGAGTGCGCAATCCCTGGCCGCTGAGATCGAGATTATACCAATCCTGCCTCTTATTGGACTTTTCGATGCTCCAAGGTCTTCTCCTATCATCCTCGCCGTCAGCGGCTGGAGCAGAACCACCTGGAGTCAAGGGCCCGCCGCCGATTCCACGGTTCTCAGGGGCCTTTAACCGAGCATAGTAGTGAGGCTGATGTTGTTCAGTCATGGTGTGATGGGCGCGCTCGGCCTCCTTGCGCTGACGCAGCTGTTCAGCCCAGTGCTCGTTGAGTGGTTGGGCTTGACCTCCCCTTGTGGTTGTCGCATGCCCGTTCTGCATATTGTTCTGGGAAAAGGGGCTCGAGTTGGACATGACGCCGCTCGAGAAGCTTGACGGCCCCATCATGCCCGCGCCAGCGCCATGGCCCGAGTGGTCGGGTTGGATTGACTGGTGGTGCTGAGTATGCTGGGCATGCTGTGGGTGAGGATGAGCTCCCTGCTGTTGGAAATTGTACAGCATCGGGCCCATGCCCTGCTGGCGCCCTGGTGCCCCATTGAGACGGGAGTTATGCGCTTGTTGGTGATTCTGACCGTACATGCCGCGGGAAGTCTGGCCCTGTGACGGGTGGACAGGCGTCTTCGAGGAGGGAGGCGGGTCGGAACCGAAGTTGCCAAGGAGCGTGTTCAAGAGAAGGGCGGTCGTAGCAGCGGTATTGACACCGTGGAGCTGGGCTGGGAGCGTGGTCGGAAAGGACTGGTGCAGATGCCGACCATCTGCCATCTATTGGAGGCTCGTGGGGTCGGAGGGAGCCGGCGCGTTGGGAGTGGCGCGTAGATCGCGTGCGAGAGAGGCTTGAGCTCGGCAGCTCGTCAGATGGGCCAGAATCGAGAGGTAGAGATCGGAGAAGCAATGTTTTCATGGGACGTAGCAGGATCCGTGTCGGGCATGGATGCAATGTGCAGGTCTGCCACGGGTGTGCGGGAGCGATCAGAAGAGGGCCATTCGGCAGCAATGCGGAGAGAAACACCGTCGATGTGGGGTTGGGGTCGAAAACCTCGCTTGATTAACACGGCGATTGATCGGTGTGCAAGTAACTTAATGGGGCACACAACGGTCAGTGGTCGTCAGGGACGCGGCGCGCGCGGTGGCGGCGGCGGTTGCGAAGTGAATCGTTGAGTAGGCTTTTATTTGTTTTTTTCGTCTTTTGTTCTTTTCTGTTCCAGTTGCAAGTCTGGAGGGAAAAATTGGGTCAGCAAGGAACCAAACGGAGCGTGCTAGTGAATGAAGCAAGCACGGGGCACCTTGTTTGTGTTCGTGATGTTGGTGGCTGCAATAGGGAGGGGGTTTAGGTGGTCAGTGGCCTGTGTCGTTGGTGGAGGTGGAGGGCATCGGTGGGAACAAAGAAATGGGCGGAACCCGCTGCGGTCGCGCTCGTGTCTCACCTGCGTAATGAATGCGCACACCCTCCTCTGGAAATACTGGCAAGTTCCTGAATGTATACTCAACTGAAGGATACGGTCTGTGATGGACGATGGCGCCAATGAGTCGATGTGTCCAAACTCGTCCTGTTGTGGCCCGCTCCAGGGCGGATGCAGAGATAGCACGCATCGCCGGATTACCTAACAGTCACGTGATCTCAGCCTTGCAGCTGTGCAGCTCGCTGGAGCCTGGGTCGCGGGTGTTGCCATCCCAGCGTCGTTTCAGCGCTGAAAAAATGTTTCCCTCACCCCACCCGTCCCCCATTCCATGCAGGAGGTGCTCACTGCGACTGCATCTTGCTGCCATCAGTAGTTTAAATTACGGACGGGCCTTGCATCATCATGTCAACATCAAACAAGAGATCTGTACGACCTGCGCTGATGTTAGCAGCGCGACGCACATTTCACAACCAATCACGCGATCACTGTGCGACCGTCCTTCCCAGCTTGGGCATCACTCAGCATGCGATCGAGTCGACCCAAACTCGGTTCAATTACCACCAACGAGTGAACGAACCAACGAATCATGATGCCACTGACAATCAACCTGCATTTTTCACAGCAGCCACGCTGCAGGACAAAACAAAGGCCGTAAGGTTGTTACTTTTACTATCAGACTGACCTCGCTGCAAATACACAGACAGCAAATACCCTGGGTTGTCCTGACGATGGTGGCCACTGGTATTCAGAGCTTTGTCCCCCAGGTCGTAGAGAATCGTCAGTAGCGCAGCGCACAGGAGCGGCAGACCCTTTTTAACAGTGATCCCCAAGTCCGAGCTGCGATCCTGACTATCTGAGGCGTGCCGACTCGGTAAAGCAGCTGCCGTTTCGCCTTGCCCACAGTGGACACATTGGTCAGCTGGGTTTCAACCGCTGCCAGAGGAGGTGCTGTCGACTGCATGAAGCCGCAAAGTGGCCAGCACCCTCCACGCTGGATGCTCGGGCCTATCGACAGCACACCGCGTCTCCATCCACTACCACCATGACGTCTGGGGGCCAAGACCGCAGGCCAAGCCCAGGGAGACGATACGGTCTCAGATTCCAGAGATATTCCCCGTGGGAAAGGCAACAAGTGCCAGCCCTACCTGCTCCGGATTATCGTGTTACCATACCTAAACGGCCGCTGAGGATCAAAAAGCCATGCAGGCTGTTGTACGCAAGATGAAGCGGAGACATTTAGACGACCTGTACCTCGGAGACTACCTTATACGCCACGTTGGTGCTCCCTCTCGTCTCAAGAATAACATGGTTCGAGCCCCTTGATGAGAGAGAAAAATGGTGGGCGTGCGGCCCAGGACCAACCGTGTGTCACTAACTCTGGTCCCGATTTCCCAGTCTGCAGCCGGTTTTGATGGAAAAGGCCAGGTAGCAGCCGAACCGTCGTTGGCCCTCCGCTGTAGCAGTGACCTTCCCAAGCCGGAGACCCAATGGGTACAGATTCTGGATTTTAGGAGCGTGGTCCCGAAACTCCAGCCTTCAGCCAGACCGGCCCTCTGACCCTCCCAGACACCAGCCAATCCGGGGTGGCGCTAGGATGCGGGGGGTTTGACAGGACGCCAACTTCCCCATTTCCGCCGGTCCCCACAGCGTTACAGCGTTCCAGAGAAAAGTGAGAGGCCACTCAGACGCCTAGACTGTCATGGGACTGAAGAATCGAGAGGTCGGACAATTGAGATTACGGTAGCATAACTATATGTATACCACAGTGCGTACTTCGTAGTTGTTGACTTTTTCTGATCCCGGCTTTATTGCTGCCACTTTCTTCCTGGACTCTCTCTCCTCTCTTCAACTCGCCTACCGTCAGCCAATCTAGCTTCCCGCCTTGGCCTTTTTCCTCACTGCATACGAAGACAACCACCATTGGACACGTCTGCCACTCTGCTTTCCCGGTGCACACCCATCGAAGGAGGCGCGGCGAGAAGACCATCCTCGAGATCCGTGGTTCACGATGCGAGACGGGGTCGTGACACCGACGCGCCGCCCGCAGCTCTCCAACCAAAATCCAGTCAGCTCTCTCATATGCAGAGTTGCGCAGATCCGGAGACAGCGAAGCTGAGCAAGATCACAAACCGGGATCGGCAACTTCCTGCGTCCTTTTATTTTCCCTCTCTGTATCTTCCCTCGCACAGGTGGAAGTCGAGAGCGACACAAAATTCTGCGATAGCCATACCACCGCATATCAGACCGGAGCGCTGGCGGAGCGAGCAAGGTGTTCCCTGCCATTCATTATCTGCCTGCGTCCCACCAACAGCCAAGGCAAAATCGACCCATCTATCTCGAGCTTCTCGGAGGGGCACGAGTAGATCCTGACCAACAGCAGGACCGAAGGAGCAAAAGAGCTACACAAATCTACAGGGTCCCGAAACAGACCCAGGCTTCCAGAGATTCTAGAAAAGCGTCTGCGACGGTTCGGTGAGCCCGTTTAGCCCCATCGATCACCCTAACCGTTGGTTGCCCATTTTATTTTCGTCCGCCGAAGCACAGGGCAGTCCGCGCACGCACGAGATTATCTGCCAGATGGTGAGGGAGGGTGACGGCTTCTCAGGAGCACAGGTATTATCGACAGCGAAAGTCCCAAGCCCATCACGTAAATTGCATCTTCCCCTGGCTAGAGGGGAACGATTGGCAAGTCAGCCGGACAGTGGGCTAGCGAGCCGTACCTGCCTGCCAGGGTGGGTGGCCGGGTCCACGGGTGTTCGCAGCAGCAGCACTGCAGCGCGGGCAGCGGGACGCACAGCACGCAGCTCAGCAGCGGGGCGGGCCCCCCTCTCTCCCCCCAATCCCCATCAGCGACCCCCTGCCACTTTTCGTTGAAAAAGTTCGCTCATAATGGAGTTCCTCTCGGGTTACGCCTCCGCCAGAGCCCCTTTATCCGCGTACAAGGTCGAACCCGTCCCCCAATCCCAACGTGCAAACCGCCCGACCCGATCCAATTCAACGTCAGGGACGTCGTCCAAGAAGCGGCCGCGCATTCCCGGCCACGGACACGCGAGAACGTCGAGTGCAAGCACGACAAGTAGTTCGCGCACCGAAACGCCCTCGTCACCGCACACCTTTGCCTGGCTGCAGCAGCCGGCCCCCGACGGTGGCAGCGCTACGGGAGTGGAATGCCGGATGCCTGCAACAGGCTACTACCAGAACAAGCAGCTTCCGGCTACGCCACGTCTTGACACTCACGACGCCATCTCCAAGTCGTTCTCATCTGGCAGTTCATCGGAGCCGGCCTCCGCCCGGACTCCAGCATCTGCTACCGCAACCACCCCCCATTTCTCCATCGCCACCTTCCCCTCGGGCCGCGCGCCTCAATATGCCGCCATGTTCCCTGAACTCGCGGGCAACGCGAAGGCCTTCACCACCCATGGCGCCTTTCCTCGTGCCGAGAGCGTTTCGAGCATCTCGGGAGCCACAACTATGAGCACCCGCACCATGCTCTCGAGCGAGCAGCCCTCGAGCGCTGATCTTGCCGCCCAGCAACTTCGGCCCTTTGTCATTCGCAATGGCCGGACATTCATTTCCGATCCCTCGCTGCCCTACCCCCTTCCTGTCGACCTCGAAGAGCTCCACCGACAGAGCCTCCGTACACTTTTATTGATGCAACTTTTCTGTAGCCCCATTTGCTCTCCGGACTTTGCTGATAAACCCCCCAGACGTGTACTCGAAATTGGGTGCGGGTCTGGCTTTTGGAGTAAGATGTGTTACCGCCATTACGAGGCAATGGGACTGGCCAAGGGAATTTCCTTCACGGGAATTGATGTCGCTCCCGTAGCTCCCAGCACAAGTGGGTTGTCGGACTGGGACGCGGATCAATCATTGGCGGTGGATGGGACACAGGACTGGTGGCATTTCGTGCAGCACGACCTCCGGAAGCTGCCTCTACCGTTCCGGGACGGCGAATTTGATCTCGTCATGGTTAAGGATATGTCGCTGGCGACAACAACGGCCATGCAGCAGCCTCTGATGGATGAGTACTTGCGAGTCCTGATGCCAGGCGGGACGATTGAGATATGGGAAAGCGACCACACACTCCGTATGCTGCGCCCGCATGTGCCCGAGTCTGCGGCTACAGGTGCTAGTGGCGAAGGGGATAGCGATGCAAGCAGCAGCGAAGATGATCACCGAGAGGCCACCAGCATCGGCGCGTATGCCATGACAGCCAATACGCCTCTCAGCGCGCCACTCAACAACTTCTTGGTCGACTACAATAGCTGGCTCTCCAAAGTTCTTGAGAGGATGTCCCTTTGTCCGGTACCCTGCACACTTATGGGCCCAATGCTCGTGCAGGAGGCTGAAACGTTGACAGCGGTGGGAAACCGACGGCTGGCTGTGCCGCTGTCAGAAGTGCGGTGGGAACGTGAGGGTGTTGGCGGCGTTGTAACTAAGGACGGGAAGAGTTATATTGAGACTAAGGGGAGGAGGTCTGGGAAGGAGAGCGCGCCGACGGGGACAGCACTGGAGCCAGTGGCTGCGGCGCGGCGGAGAACAGCGCTACTGACAGTGGTACAAATGATCCAAAGCCTGGAGCACGTCCTCCGAGAGGTGAGCGGCAAGAGCCAAGATGAGTGGGACGGATGGTTAGGGAAAGCTATGAACAACCTCGTCAAGGAGAACGGTACCAGCTGGGGTGAATGTCTCGAGGTTGGGGCGTGGTGGGCCAAAAAGCGGGCGTCTCCATGAGGCACACAATGTAGTCAATTCGCTGTCCGAACTCCGTACTCCTATAAACCGCCACTCCATACGGACCAAGGAACGAATGTCATAGCCGCTGCTCAAACAGTGTCGATAGGTCTGCTACATCAACATCAACCCCTTTCACGACCCCGATGTCAGGCATCACACTCCGTCGTACCTCTTCCTCAAAGCCCGATACCGTTTGAGATAGTATCTATATACCCGAAACCGAAGTCAGCAGGTGGATTTCTTGATGTCTCATTTCTGTATTCCTTAGGCTTGGGGTCTTTTTTTGACGGCGTCCCATGAGACTGGGTCCTGGGACAGGTATGGGGACTGTGGTCCCCACGGACAAGGAAGGTCGGCGCACACAACAATAGACTGGAAAGGAATGAAGGAAGGGTCTCATTGCTGCCTTCTTGTGTATATAATGGCCTTGATACTTTCCCGCGCGTTTTCCAAGTGTCTGCTTGGGAGCGGCTGCAATTGATTTGAGTTGATCTTAGTGCGGAGATGATGGGTGATAGGCATCTTGAGATTCGAATAGATGTGCAACTCACAAAGCCTCGATTTCTACATTTAGTCAAACAATTAGCATTAGATCATTAACACAACATGCCAAGCCCTACGCCGCTTGGTAACAACTAGAAGTGGAAAATAACGAAAGAGATAAATACATACCCTTTTGAACAAACTTCGCCCGCTCAATCCCGCGCCGAATCTCCCCTTCATCGCGGACATTAGCTTGAGATATGAAAGCTTGATGTAGCCGTTTGCGGAAATAGTCGAAGCCGAGAGGGTAGTCTCGGCCGAGGGTTAATAGCTCTGAGGAGCGTTAGTCGTGCGGATTGGGTGCATTTCGCTAGGAAGGGGTTGCTGAGGTCCGTGATGAGAGGTCGGCGCACCAGGATGAGTGAGTGGGTGAAGTGAGAGTGGAACGGACGGCTGTGGGTATGTCCGTTCTAGAGAAGCTGGACATAAGGAGTAAAGGGGAGTTGTAGGGGGGTGGGGGTGCTAATGGGTCGGTGAGTGAGTGAGTAGGTAGTGGAGAGGAGCGAGAGAGAGAGAGAGCCGGGGGTGAGATGGGTGGAAGCTGAGTGTATGTATGTAGTAGGGAGACGGAAAATGAGCTTGCCTTTGTATACAGCAATAACCTGCAATCTCAGTGCTGGATTTGGTGGGTGAGGCATTGGGTATGTTTATGTTCACATCCGCCGCTGGGAGGTGAGTTGAGGTGAGATGAATGCGGAATAGGTACCTTGGTAGGTACCAAAATGAGCAAGACGGATGGATGGATGGTGGAATGCTCCGCTTGGCTTGGTGAAGGCTTATCTTATCGGGGGAATTGGGGCGGTGGCAGAAACGGGCTGGAACAGAACTCTTGAGTGTTCGAGATCACGATGATGAGATAAACTTCGAGTAAACCGCAGGAAACTGTTTTTTGGTGGTTCTGGTGTTTTGATTCCATTTGGGTCAATGAGATTTTACTGCGCTGATCACGGGACAACCGCTGCGACAACCTAGGTCTAGTAGGGACCAGACTCCTTAAAACCTGACTACAACAAACTCCTTTTCAATCACGCCCTCCCCCTCCTCCTCCGCGCAGAGGCAGTAACGCGATTCGGAAAGCTCCGTTTTTGAGTCCATGGCCATCTGTCACAACTAGATTCATATGAATGTGTAGGGTTTCAAGGTGGAGGTAGAGGCCTTCGACCACTCGCCATCTTCTGAGGATGGGCTGGATCCCCACCGGGGCAACCTCAGCCAAATGGCGCGACATACCCAGTCCTAATCCGTAATCTGTCACAGACTGGATTGGGTCAACACCGTGCCCAGATTGGGCACTGGGTGTAGGGGCAAAAGCTAGGTACTTCGGTATAGACATCGCAAATGGAAGGCTGGGCCATGGGATATTGAGCATATTTATTGCTTTCTGATAGGTGCATATAACTCTCACCGTTGCCAGAGGTATGACGGCTATGGCGGCTAGGCGGTAAGTCCCGATTCTTATGTTTGGCGCCGTGAACTGGGTCTCTCGCTTTTCCCTTCTAATTCTGTCATCGGACGACCCTACTATTAGCTGTATCCACAGTACCTCGGAGCATAGGCCCAGATGAACATCACACCAAATGTTTTAGTTGGCGAAAAAGCGCAGGTCTTCCAAGGTTCTGTGGCACCTTTCCTTCAAGGGAACTCTGATGCCCTTGCGCTGATTGTAGTGCTGCGGAACATCCACTCACTCTGGGATAACTAATGACGTCTTCGAGACATTTCCATCACACACAATGTTGCAACTTTGTTCCAATGGCATCCTTGTAGGTGGTGTCTGAAGCCTCGTAAGCCTACCAGAACACATCCCGCTATAAGTCTACCCTTGTTCATGTCGGACAAGTAGAACGATAGTCTTGTTGGTTGTAAGGCCGCCGCCAGTTTGTCCAGTCACGATGACCCGGCCTGGGCCGACCACCCTCGACACTAGGCTACTCGACACACTTCGGGTCGGCTTGAGGTGAGGCCCTGACACGCGGCGGTTCATGTTCACAAGTCACACCGAAGACTGAGTGTTGGCTTGGAGGACGATGTGTGGGTCTGGGATGTCCAACTTGTCGTACCATATGGTTGCCTGACAACTCTCAATCTCAGGCGGCCGACTGCAAGATGTGATACTGTATAAACAAGCTTTCATCGGCCCCGGCACTTGGGAGCCGTGCAGAACTGCAACACCACAGTCAGCGATGCCGACCACCCGTGGACGCCCGCGGAGACGAGGGTTGTAACTCTTGTTCAAGCTATCTCTTGTTAGGTCAGAGGGATTGCTGTTCTGGTCGGCATGGTTGGTGGACGCCGAGAAGATAAGGTAACTTTTCACGTGTTTTTGCCCCACGGCTTTGAGAAGAGTTCGCCAATAGATAGCAACAATGAGGTCATCGGTATTCACCCGGCTGCCAATGCCGAGTTTTGTCCAAGGTGAGGGGTGAGGGGCGAGTGGTGCTTCTGATGTTTGTAGTGGAGAAATTTTCCGATTTCTAATTTGACAGAACCAGTTAACAGCTACGTGCAACATCGAGGAAGGAAGGCGCCATCAGAAGGTGAATGATGAAGAGTCACATTCAATGCCTGCCCAAGGCTCGACTCCACACAGCATCCGCGATATTGTCACATTGCAATTACGCTGCCGATCAGTGCGTCCCATACTACGATGCGAGCTCCCTCTTGCATTAAGGACAGCCGGTTATCGTCCATCAAGGGCTGGCCCAGCCAAGCTTGCCTTAATTTGTTTCCCTCCTCTTCCATGCCCACGAAACACGGCGGCGGTCAGGCGGCGCAGGACTGGACGCCATGCGGGGATAGCTACCATGTTTTTTTTTCTCACCACATCGTCAATGCGGATGTTGTCAAAGAACCTTGACGCCTTCGCCTTTCGTTCTCGGAGTATTGGCGGGTAGCATGTTCAGAGGATACTTATTACAGAAAGCCTTATGGGCGCAAACTACCTACCACAGCATCATGGCCAGAAGCTTCCAGGTTGGCTTTTACCCCTCTTCTCTCTCACCGGCCGATAAGAAAAAAAACCCCCCCACGAAGAGCAGAGTGTGCAACGGCAAAGCGGGATGGTGACTTGGCTTGGCTTAGTTGAGCTTGGTTTGCTTCCTTCGTCTCTGCCCTCCCCGCACCGCATGCGACCTGTCCGGAATTTTTTTTGTATCGAGCCATCACCACACCTCCCCGCGAAGCTAAGCATTGCTATCGCGGCACTAGCGGTAAAGAAACTCGATCGAGCTGTCGGCATTTGTCCCCCTCCTCCGATGCATCGGATTGGTCGGAAGGAGAGGGGGCATGAGGGGATAATATGCAGGCGTCGAATGGCAGCGGAGATGAGGTGCCCTGCATCAGGAGTTACACTGATGATGAGCCGCCATCAGGACTGCAAGCGGGCGTGAATTTTGGCCCCCGTGATGGCCTCCACAGTCAGCGACCCCGAGTAGTTTGGCTCATGAATAGGGTTACTCTCGAAGACGGATCGCAACATATCGTGGCGGAATGGAGAAGCTTAGGCGGCGCGTTCGAGATGAAGCCCTGGTGAGAGCCGTTTGGACTTTGCCGTTTGGGTGGATTCATAACATGAATGGCCCCCGTCGATCGGTGGGTTCACTCGCTGGTTTGAAGTGTGCTCTCGCCTTATCCATCTTCATGCCTGCCAGCTGCCTGGTTGCTTTCCGGAGGACCCGAACGGTCGCTGGGGTGATACCAATCATTGCCATTATATATCCGAGGGAGGGAACTAGAATACCCTTCTCTGCCTGTACGACAACTCCAATCCGGTCACTTGCCCTTTCTCATCACGCAACCAACTTCCTTGTCGGGATATAACCCGCAGAAGAACACAAAAAGAGATTTCTCCTTGTGAGATCCCTGACCTTGCTTTCTCCCCTGTCCTATATCAAGGGCTGTTTTAATCCCCGTGACGGTTTTCTCACTTTTGTTCTCCTCACTCCCGTCCCGAACTCCTCTCTCCCGAACTACTCTCTCCCGAACTAATCAGCACCAAACCTGGCGCTCATTCATCCGTGCCAATCACAACCATATTTAGCTTGCAAAAGGGGGGGGTTTGCCATGCTGGTTGGCGTGGGCGGTTTTTTGCTAACCATATTTTTTTCATGATCATGATTCGCACATGATACCCACCAGGCCGTTTTCCTGACCTATGAAATGTTTCCGGCTGTGTAACATTGAGAAACCTTTCTACGTGCGTGCTGTACCTACCCAACTACCTAGCTAGGCACATAGGTAAGTGGAGGGATCGCGTCAGCTTGGGGGCACCTACTGTAGGTGCACTTCAGGTGTATGTCCTGGCTGGCGCAAGTGTAACAAGCCTACAAGGCTTTCTGCCCTGGTTTCTGAGGTTGCTCTGCTTCAGCGTCACAGTGCATTTGGGCAAGGCCCAACTCACTAGAACTAGAAGGCGGTTGGGGTCGCATTGATCCACCTATTGGGGGGGTGAGAAACGTAAGAAGAAAAAAAATTTGATTATTGGACTGGAGTGAGGCTCAATGATAGAAAAGGGTGAAGTGATGGGGCCTGTCTGTATGAATAGATATCAAGATAGAGAGAGTCAACTCTATGTACGAAAACTCACCATGGCAAGGATTGCCAGCATGGTTCAGAATATTGCCTCCCTCCCATCCCATGGTTCGGTTTCTGTTTGTAGATGGGATAGGCCGATGTTGCTGGCCATTCGTTCTCTCACCGCCACTTTGGACGCGGGATATTCTAACCTGCGCGGCTCAGCTTGGGTGAGCTAGCCGCAGCAATGTGAGACATACAATGCGGAATTATCGCCACAAGCAGCTGGGGTCATGTACAGTTTATGTCTACGTCCGGAATCGAGAAAAACGCAATGCAGAGAGCGACTAGGAGGTGAGGGAAACCTAAGTACTGTGTTTGGCGGTGCCAACATCCTCGACGGCGTCTTCCCGGTCCCATGTATCCTTCTCGAGTGCCTCAACAGTACTAATGAGATCCCATATTCGCGCCCTGGCACGAAACGTCGTTTCCTCTTGCATATTGTACGTCTCGCTAAATAGGTCCGCCATGAAATCGGGCATGCTGGTCTTCCGCCCCGCCTTGTAGTCATAGACTACAATATCCTCCTCAAGCCGCGCGGCCACGCGCTGGTGCTGGTGAGACAAGACGATGCAGTCTAAAATGAAGGAACTCGGCGCCGGGTTGCCTTCGGGCTTGGACCGCAGCTTGTGGTACACGGATATCCTATCAGGGTAGACCATGGGCTGAGGCATTTGTGTTAGATAGCATAACATAGCATAACAGAGCAGCAGATCACGGGTTGGGGCGGTTCGACGTACAAACTTGAAGTCGGCCTTGAGGCTGCGCATAATGAGCCCGGTTGCTTTGGGCGACATGAGGTCGCGCCACTGGTCTCTGTGCACCGGGTCGACGTGGACGGCGAAATTGGTTATCCAGTTGACCCGTGCCGATTCGGCATACCGGTAGTAGTTTACGTTGTTGACGTGCCCCTGAGGCCGGTCAGTATATGGGGGTTTAGGGGTGGATGGATGGAGCACAAACAAAGCTGTCCATTTCCCCCCATGCAATCTTCTGGCCATCGAGCCCGCGTCGACCTCCTGTCAAGAAACCCTCACTGCCCGCAAGGAGGTCACGCCATTCAACCACAAGGGCACGGAGCACAGCCGCCACCCGGGATACTTGCTGGTTGCTGCAGCCGAAGACGATGCACTTGCCAATGCGTGCCCGGAGGTCGGTGATCCAGCGGGTCGGGGGAGGCGGAGGTGGTGCCATTGGCTCTCCAGATCCAGAGAAGAATCTCCTCGGCGCATGACAACAATGCAAAGCCCCTGGGAGGCGGAATGCAGTGAGGCGGACAGGAGCGAGAGACATTATATGAAGTGGTGACGGCGAGGAGGACGAAGAGAACCGGATGACGTGGAACGATTCACTGAGGCAGCTTCTGTGTATTTGATCGCTGCCAATCGTGGAATTGTCCTCCTTATTTGCCTAGTTAGATGCAATTCCATCGCCAGGCATCTTTTGAGCAGCTTCAAGATGGCGCAATTCCCAAAATGGTGGTGTAGATAGTGGACGGCAGTCACCCTGTTGAAATCGGTCGGCCGTCGGCAAACTCGCCAGGGACAAGGTGGGGGAAGTGCAAGGGAGGGGTGGGCCCTGGTTGGTCTCGGCGGTACTGGTGGCTTTCACTCAGACCGATCACAGCGGCGTCTAATGTCGGCGCCCCTATCGACACCGTTCTGGAGACAGACCTGGCGAGGAATCTAGAATCTGGAACTGCTCGAGGCGGAGCCGCTGTCTCTCTTGATCGGCCGTTACGGAACCGCTAGTCAGAACGCTTCATCTTCCTTGTTGGCTCGACTGGAATCAGTCAGCAAAATCCAGGACACGCGGCACAGGCCCGTTCGACAGACGGCCGAGATCCTTCCAGGCTTCCAGAATAACAGGCAATGTTCAAGGAAAACTATCAAGAGTCGTAAAGACGAGGAGATAGAGAGGCATCCCGGCGTGGAAACCCCCGGGCCGTTGAGATTCGATGGTGGAGCTGTTTGAATTCAAACAGTGCTGCGCGAGCAGCGGGCGGATTCTGGTGCAACTGATGTCCGTGTGCAGCAAGTGAGCCGATGAGAAGTACTACTGGGTATCTCGCCGGCCAGGGGTGCGCTAAAAGTCTCTTCAGGGTACCAATCCCCGCGAGACCCATTGTCGCCCCACTACGAGTGCCACTGCCCCTGTTCCCGCGTTCCAGTGGGGCTCTTTGATCTTTTTCGCTTCCAGCATTTCAGTCAAATCACTGCGCTGCGCAGACGCTGTTGGTCTCCGTCCGGGCCTCCCACCTAAAAACTCTCAGCCTCCGAATCTAAGATCCGCATTCCCTCGTGTGTTTAACTCGCATAAGAAATCGCCATTCTCGAAGCGCGCGCGCAACCATCAGCCGTCGACGGCGCCCCGTTTTATTTCGCCTTTTGGAGCTATTGAATTTTGAAGCTTCGGATCACGTGCATGAAGGGTCTTTTTCTGCGTCGGGTTGTGCTTGCTGTGCGGTTCCGGGTTGGTGGTGTCGTCTTAGTGACTCCCCCGGATTGCGCCTGTTGTGGAGGAAGCAGAAGAAGCAGTTGGAAGTTTGGGTCACAAAGAGTCGCGACTGGGCTGGCTCAGAACGCGATTCTGGGTCGGTAGGAGCGTATGCCTCGCGTGACAAGTTCGGCAAAGCGACAGCCGGGAGCAAGCAACCAGCGCGATACTCGACATGAAAATGGTCTGGTAGGTCCCGGAAAGAGAGTCCTTCGCCAGAAGAGCCAGAGCCAGTTCGAAGCCCAGGCCAGACCCGTCGCCGATAATGCCACGCAACCTCCGCCTGTTCCCGCCCTGCCCGTCCATACGAATGGCTTCGCGCTGCACCCCGACGACATGACCCCCGATCACAAGGCCCCCGACCTGCTGCGGAGGGGCTCACTAGGCACGCAATCCGAGTCTTCTTCGGCCGATTCCTCAGCAGTTGCTCCTCTCCACGCCATGCCCGAGGAGAACCACCGCCGGATCGACGTCAACGATGCGAAGAACACGAACGTGCACCGCGATCCCGGCCCCATCGATCTCGCTCTCACTGTCCTTCGATCGTGCCCCCTTCAAGACACAATTGCCATCCTCATCATCCTGATGCAGGTCTCGCCCGCCGCCCTGGCCACTATCTACATGCTCTTCACCTTTCTCACCTTTGTCCCTCCCGTCACGACAAGCTCCGGCCTCAGCATTGCCGAGATCTTTGACGGAAATCAGGGTACGCCTTCGCTCGCAACCTTGATTGGGATGGATGTGATAATGCTTCTGATCTGGCTGTTTCTGTGGGCACCTATGCAGCGTTTCATCCTCGACCTTGCACAGGTTGTCATTTCATTGACATTGGGAGGCGGCGGGAGCTCTAGGCAAGGGACAGCAAGCAACATTTTCTTCTGCGTCGCCATTGTAGGCTTATCCCAGTGGACCCGCCATGCGCGCTGGAATAGCCTGTCCCAGCTGAGCTCGTTACTTGGGTCGACTCGTTTCCTGAAACCCCACAGTCCAAGTCCCCTCGAGTCGACTGTTCATTCTCTGGAGAAGAAGGGGCCGTATGACTGGGTCAAGAGCATCTTGGCCATCCACATTCTCACGCAAGGCCTTGTGCGGTACATCCGAGAATGGTACCTTCGACGTGAGAGGCGGGATTTACAGTCTCAGGGCCAGTTGGATCCCGAGGCAGGCAAGTCAGTCGTGTTTCCCAGCGAGGGAACCTCGGACGCTGCGATAATGGCCGCAGACAGCGATGCGCACATGCAGACGAACGCGGCGGTCTCTACTAAGAAGCGACGGAAGCAGAGCGCCCAAGTCCGAATTCGTCAGCCGCTGTGGGCTGCCCTCGCGAGCACCAAGATCGTCATGGTTAAGGAGTACGAGTTATCGCATGCGGCATCCGAATCTGCTGGCTCCAATGCCACTGATATTCATAATTTGGGTAATGCCCCATTCAACACCCAGCCTGGCCAGATTTGGATCTGCTACGTCGGATGTGATGAGGTCTGTTTTGCCACCAGCCACTTTACAGACGTGATAGACGAGGATTCTGAAAACCACCCGGGTATCGATGTGAGCAAACCATTCTATGTCAGGGTCAACAATGCCAGATGGCAACCAACGCGCATTATCTCGATTGAAGGGGGAGAGGAAGAGAAGCAACCGGGAACACGCTGGACCGGAGATATCTACGGTCTGACGCCACTGTCCAACTATGAGCTCGAGTTCATCAGCACTCGCACGGGTGAGGTCATTTTCTCGACCAGCGTCCGGACCGTCCAAGCCAAGACAAGAGATCCAGAGTCACTAGGAAAAGCGGCAGCTAGCGGGCAGCGATCGCATGTTCGACACGATAGCCCGGCGACAACGCTCAGGGCCTCGATTGCAACGGCTGAGGTGAAACTCTCGGACGACAAAGCTCGCCTTAGAGCCAACCGAAAGGACAATAATCGGAAAATCAACAGTCTGAAGAAGGACATTGAGAAGCTGACGGCAGCGGTGCAATCAGCTGGTGGCGACGATGAGAAGTTGCGCCAGAAGGTGTACCAGAACACTATCCAGGAGAAGCGAGCCGTGGATGCGATTGCCGAGCTCGAGGTACAGTTGTCGGATCTCCAGACGATCCCCGAGGACCTTGTGAACGAGCACCGTGCCAAGAAGAGTGCGTTCCAGGATGCCAAGGCCAAACACGACAAGGCGCGTGCCATGTTCAAAAGCTTCAAGATGGGCATTGATAAGGAGATTAAGGCGCTGGAAGAAGAGCAGGCCAGTCTGCAGACGAAGCGCAACAAGATCGCGGCGCGCATCGCCAAGGTTGACACTGAACATGCCCACATTACCGATGCCAATGCAAGAGGCTTGAACGAAGCCGAGCGACGTCGTCAGGAGCGTGCAACACTGGAGGCGGAGCTTCAGCGTAACGAGCAGGCGCTTAAAGACCGCCTTCAAAGTGTTCGTAATGCCAATGTTACCAAGCAGATTCAGCTCCAGGAGATGGCAAATAGGCAGGCATATCTGGCAACGTTTCTGGACGAAGCTGCATTTGACGCGACCCCAGCCCCGACACCGTATGGGAACATCGGACCTAGCGCGACATGGCCACAAGCATCAGGACAGTTCAACCCGCAGCCTTTGTGGCCGTCGGGGACTTCGATTGCGCCTTCTGCCTCTTCTATTCTTGCACAACATCCCTTTTCTCATGGACTTCAAGCCAACCATAGCACCCCCCCTCAACACAAGACACGGGGTAGGTCATCGTCGATGCTCTCAGATGTCTCTGGTTTTACACAGTCGACCGACGATGATGAATTCCTGGGCAACGGCCATGTTGCACCGATGGCGATTGGGCCCCCTGGCCTTTCCCATGGCCAGCACAACATGCACGGGACGCCTGGGCCCATGACTCTTCGCAGACCTCCGGGCTTCAACTTTCCCCGGCAGCAGAGCGACGGGACTTCTGGTTCTGGATCGGGCTCAGGCTCGGGATCTGGGTTCGTCTCAGGACGCAGTAGTGTGCGATCTGGCAGTGGGAGCGGTGGTAGCCTCAGCCATCCCACCAGCCCCATCTAGTCGCGGCGACAGAGTGTCTGATGCTGTGTCCGGGCACGGATTGCTTGGTACTTGGCCAGTCTTCGCATCGACAACTGTCTTGGGTTGGTGGCTTGTCTATTGCTCATCCCACTCTCCTCGCTCGTATTGGGCTCATTTGGTCTGGTGATCAGTGGATGGAACATGTCCTTGCTCGTAGGCCGAGCAGCCTTAGCGCTGCATGGTATATTGGATAGCGTTGGCAAATGCAAAAGTTCTTGCTTCTACCCGACTTAATTGACGTGTTGGTGTTCACTCATGACCAACCCCAACGGTCGGCTTGTGGCTCACTATGTTTCATTTGCCCTCACTCGGTCTAAAATCATCTGTCGTTGTCTTCCTGGCGGTGACATTGTTACCTTCATCTGCATCGCTGTCATGGGTGGTGGCCTCTGCATGCTTGTCGTCGCTGCGAAGGGCGCCAATATCACTGCGATTGGTATTGTCATCATACTCCACGTAATCAGCCTCCATTTTAGGTGGAGTTTCTTCCCGCATGCTGTCCGCATTTTGAGCTTTAAGAACCGCCAGATGCAGTTACGTCGTCGCTGTCGCCAACTGGCGATGTCAACCCGTCCCCCCCTTTTCCTTGTTTTTAATCGGCATATTATCACAAGTCCTGCATCACCACCACTCTGCCTCGGCCCCCCTTTTATTTTTTTTATTTTTTTTTAGAGATTGGCATTTCCCGACTACCGTGCGAAGTATTGTACACTTTAAGCACCTTCCATGACTCCCCACGATAGATGGTGTGCTCGTATCTCTCAGCAACAGATGACTGGAAACTTGGGGTGGAACATGAATTGCAGGAGCAAACCAGAAAGATGCTCCACCTCAATACCAGCGCTGTTTCTTCTACTCCACTTCTGTAAACTCTGGGCGTCCACCGCTTCACAGCGAACCGATTCTTGGCTCACCAGCTCAGCTATGTTGGGTCTAGTGTAGTCAACAGCAACTGAGGTTCAGAGGCTTTGCCATGGCTAGCATCAAGATCATGACGACGACGATGACGACAGAGGTTGCCCAAGCTGGCAGCTGAACAACAGCACTGCCTTTCCCACTTGTACTAGACCAAGACTGACCGACTAAAGAATACGTGTTTATATCTTGGCGAGGGCTGCTAGGGCCGTTATTTTTTTTACTCTTTCTTTTGGTGTATCTCATGAGGTAGGTACCTACCTATTGAAGTGAATTTCACATTCACCCCTGAGAATTTGGTCACCGTCCCATATTCTCCAAGTCCCTTAGATAATTCGTAAGACGGCAAACATATGCCGGGATGGAACATAACCCGGGACGGGCATCAATCTCATCCCATCACATCTCTCTCCATGCCGAAGCTCTTCTGTGCTCTCCGCCACTCGGGGTCCCATTACGCTACGTCTGCAAAGCCGGTCCACTTTCCCCAGGAACCATCAACCGGGAAAACGTGCTTGGCAGATGTTGCAGATGTAGCAGAGTTGGCAAGACCCCTGGCTTTAACAGGGGGGGACTGGTCTGACGATACTCCGCTTCACATCCACATGTCAGTGATCAGTTCGTGTTCTTATTTGTGCGTCCAAGAAATGTCCAAGGCCGCTTCATCACAATAGCTCAGGGTGCAGCAAGTCAGTCATTCGATGCCATTTCCTTGGGGGATCCCCTTCCGTACCTATTTAGGTGCCACTTTGTATGTAGAGGTGTATATATATGTTGTGTCTGAGTCCACACAAACTGCATCCCTATCATCCATCCATTCATCCTCTCTCCACAGCCCGTGAACTTTTGCTTTTTTTTTTTTTTTAATTTAAAAAAAAAAA
>Ga0247765_1000287_pt1 | contig 40820 bp, 25 predicted proteins | sample UWRJL106311C6_FD_179949 | JGI IMG/M metagenome (GOLD analysis project Ga0247765, IMG submission 179949) | Plant litter microbial communities from Arlington Agricultural Research Station in Wisconsin, United States - UWRJ-L106-311C-6 | ecosystem: Environmental > Terrestrial > Plant litter >... | reverse complement strand
GATATTAAAAGCTTTATCGGATTTCTTCTTATAATATCGCATTTTTCTTTTGCCTTTTTCCTTTAATAGCCTATTTATGTAAAGGTTCTCCGTTATATATTAGTGATAATATCATGTGTTGTGTTGTGTTGTGTTGTGTTGTGTTGTATATAGTTTTGATACAAAAATAAAATTTTATTTTTTTATAAATTCTTCACTTATATAAATTTATTTATATAAAGGGATCTTAGCATAATGGTAATGCAATTGACTTTTAATCATTCGAATATTGGTTTGAATCCGATAGGTCCCAAATTAAAAATAAAAAATCTTAAAGTGGATTTGATCCCTCCTACAAGGTTTTTAAGACTAGTACGTAGGTACGATGAACTAAAATTTACTTTATAAGCTGCATTATACAATAATAGACAAATGTTTTGTTTCAACGATTATAGTTTAACGGTAAAACTCCCGTCTTCCAAACGGATTTTGTGAGTTCGAATCTCACTAATCGTAAATTATTATGATATATTATCAACATATAAACATCCAAATATTTAGTAATTAAATTTAGAGTTTTTTATTTGCTAAAAGTCTGGAAAAAAGGGTAGTAGTCTTATTTTTTTTTTATACTTTGGAATAACAATATTAATAGATAGTATGTATTATACAGTAATAAGTTTAACAATTTACGAAGGCCGACAAAGTTCAACTAGCTTATGAGTGGCTAGACTTCGTTATAGCTATAGAGGTGCAACTCCTCTGGCTTCGACCAGAATTAGTAACTCAATTGGTAGAGGACTTCCCTGTCACGGAAGTAGGTGCCGGTTCGATGCCGGTCTAGTTCGCCTTAAGGAAAAGTCGCCATAGGTAAGGTAAGATATTTGCTAAATATTGTGTTTACACCTGGGTGTTCGAGTCACCTCTTTTCCGTCTTGTAGAATAAAAAAAGTGAGGATATTATAATAAAGAGTATAGTTTAATGGTAAAACAGAAAGCTTCAACCTTTAAATTCTTAGTTCAATTCTAAGTACTCTTGATAGGTTTAGCTAAGCTAGTTTAATTAAGCCGAAATAAGCGGGGTAGTTGTTTATAACAAATTAATGTAATGTGGCGATGCTTGCTACGGATGGATCCCCCTGGTGGATCCACCGCAGCAGGGAGAGTACTAATAATAGTTATATAATATAATTATGTATGTATTAAAGCCCTTTTTATTTCTAATTTCACCTTTACGTAAGAGGTATCTAATAATAATTATTATGAATAGCGAGAAATATTTATTTTTATTAAATGAAATCTATACAAATGGTTATACTGATTACATATTAGATATTATTTCAGGTTTAGCCGTTATTTCTGGTATATCTGTAATTATAAGTAAAAATCCTATAGTGTCAGTCTTACATTTAATAGCTTTATTTGCTTATGTTTCTTTTTATTTAATTATAATAGGTTTAAATTTTATAGGTTTATCTTATTTAATAGTATATATAGGTGCTGTATCGATATTATTTTTATTTATTCTGATGTTAATAAATATTAGAACAAGTGAACTTCAAAGTAATACTAGTAATAGTATCCCTTTAACAATACTTATTGGAATAGTTATTAGTTATTTTTTATTTCAAATGTTGCCTTATGGTATTTTAATATCAAGTCATTTAAATGACAGCAATTTAAATGAAAATCTATATACTATACAAATAGCGGGGGGGCAAGATAATAATATTAATGGTCTTAATGCTGATAAAAATGATTTATTCTTTATAACATCTAAAATATGAGATGGTAATTTAGCAGAAAGTAATCATATTACGGCTATAGGTAATGTAATGTACACGAATTACAACATATGATTAATAATAGCTAGTTTTATACTTTTATTAGCAATGGTAGGAGCTATTGTTATAACTATTAAGCCTAGAAAAAATTAATAATTCAATTCAAGCCAGAGTTAGCGAGACTAGTAAGTAACTATATACTCTTAAATTAATAAAATTAAAAGAAATTAGCTCAATGGTAGAGCAACCGTTTTACACACGGAAGGTTAGGTGTTCGAGTCACCTATTTCTTATCCTTCGAGCTAGGTCCGGTACCCTGAGATTGGGTATGGACTGAAGGGCTAATATGTAATAAGTGAAAGATTATTAAACTTAACTGGTAAAGTGCATTTTTGATAAGAATGATATTCAATAAAAAATACCCCTCTAATTTATTAGGCCGCTGGACGTTGGGCCGCCGGGTACTTATCCTGGAGGGATTGGGGATTTTTAAATATATTAAAAAAAAAATAAGAAATATTTTCTTAAAAAAAATAAGAAATATATAAGTTATAGTTTAATCGTAAAACATCTTGTCTACAGGTAGTTCTCATATGAAAGGAGACGAGCTACGCTTGGTTCCTATGTTATCAAATGGACTGGAAATTTTATAATTAATCTTTAGTTTTAGGTAAAGGGAATATTTAGGTTCAAATCCTAATAACTTAACATGAAAAGAATAGAAATAATAATGATATATATAAGTTTTACTCTTTATCTAATAAAAGAGCTATTGCGTGGCAACCCTGGTCTGCATTTCAGAAAAGCTAAAGTGGGTGGTGTAAATACCGGGTACGATCGGGGCTCTTGTTAAAAAGGGTAGCGGGGGTTTGGCAGGTATAGTCAGAACAGGACTTTCATTCGGTAGAGTACCCTTAATCGCAAATACATTAACACGAATACGCAGGTATTTATCTAACATGAGTCAAGTGAACCTTCAAGTATTGTCGTTAATATTTTCTCCTGATTTTAAACCTGTTAAATTATATGATAATGTGTTAGATGCGAAGCACAAAAAAAGATATAATAAAAGAATTTAAAGATAAAACCATTATCTATATGTTTTTTAATAAAATGACGGAGGAAATATACATAGGTAGCGGATTATAAGGTGGTCGACGAATAAGTAGTTATTTCAGTCCATCTGTTCTCAAAAGTACAACACGTAGTCAAATTTATAATAGTTTAATTAAGTATGGTCACAGTAATTTTAGCTTAATTATTCTAGAGGTTTGTGATTTATCACTCTTAACCTATTTAGAGGCGAAAAAGAAAGCTTACTTAGATAGAGAGAGTTATTATATTTCGTGTGCCCTAGGTAATTACGGAGAAAAGGCAATGAATATCTTAAGTACTGCAGGATCTAGCTTAGGTTATACACATACTGCAGAAAGTAAATTAAAAATGAGTGAATTAAAAGCAGGAGAACTGAACAGTATGTTTAATAAAAAACAGTTAGAGGAAACAAAAAAGGCCATTAGCTTAGCTATGAAAACACGGGGAGGTCACCAACAAACCGAGGAAACTAAAGTAAAAATTAGTGAAGCTCATAAAAAGTTCTATCTCAAGAAATAAAGGATAAAATTAGTTTAACTTCAAAAAATATAACTGTATCTGAAGAAACTAAGGCTAAATTAAGTTTAGCAATGCTTAATAAAATCCCCGGGTTAGAAACACGAGAAAAAATGAGGAAAAGTCATAGCAAGGCTACAATGGTGACAAATATTACTAATAATCAAATGACAATGTATTCTTCTATAAAGGAGGCTGCATTGGAATTAAATACAACTAGTACAAAAATCAGGAGACACATCGAAAAAAAGACAGTTATGTTTGATTTATATCTTATAACTGTTTATTCAAACAATTAATATAAATATCACGGGATCATTCCTCGTTCCTTCGGAGGCAAAGTGGGGTGGGCGTGATATTTATCAGATTCCTTAACTTAACTGGTTAAAGTGCATTTTTGATAAGAATGATACCAGCGTTCGAGTCGCTGAGGAATTATGGGTGTTAAATGCTTAATAGTGATATAGCGATGCTTAACCAGTATCCTGGTTGTACGCTAATTACAATTTAGAATTAAAGAGAATTGACCGAGTGGTTTAAGGTGATTAGTTTGAATTTAATTATGGGTTATTCTCATCATAGGTTCGAATCCTATATTCTCTGCATATTATTTATAGTAATATTAATGAAATTAAAGTATATTATTGTTAATAATAGTATTATATAATGAGGTATTTACTGTATATAGATACATGTTTCAATTCTTAGTCTATGTTATGTTTATTCTGAATATACAGTTTGAAAAGGATAATAATAGACAAATGTTTTGTTTCAACGATTATAGTTTAACGGTAAAACTCCCGTCTTCCAAACGGATTTTGTGAGTTCGAATCTCACTAATCGTAAATTATTATGGTAATATGGTTACTAGTATTGAAAGGTTTTTTATAAATATTAAGATAGTTGTGGCATGGTGATCTGATTTATAATTAGTTAATTACAGGATATAAATTTAGAGAGGAGAAAATAGTCTTAAATCTTTTTTCTTTTAAATTCAAGTAGTTTTCGACTCTTTATGTATTTACAGTAAAAAGTGAATATAAAAGTGAAATACATAAATCAAACCAAACCTGACAACAAATAGTTTTCTCTATTATATAATATGTGCATAGAGAGTTGGCTGAGTGGTTTAAAGCGGTTAGCTAGAGTCTAATTAATAATTTTTATTCATGCGTTCGAATCGCATACTTTCTGTAAATAATAGTCCAAAATAAGAATTTATTATAGAAAAAATCTATATTTAATATATAATATAATTAGTATTAGCTTTCAGGGTTTATTTTATATATTTAATTTAGTAATGTGGATGATTAATATTTAAATTATTTTAATCTAATAAGTATTTTAAATAAGCCTTTATGGAATAGTTAGTAGATCAAATTCTTTTTTTTTTTTAGTTTATTTTAATAGGAAGAGACAGGAAGAAACAATATAATTAGTTTATATTACTATATATTACACTAATAATATTCTTTGTATTTAAGTAAATGTAATATAATACGGTACTATAGGATACGCTTTAAGAAAAGGGAATAAAATATAGAAGTGTATCCTTATATATTATTTTAATATAATGATTGTTATTATCATAACAATTCCAAAATCAAAGTATTATATAGTATATATACTATACGGGTTAGAGTCAGATTGGTTACGACGTTCCATTTGGGGTGGAATTTTTCTGTGTTCGAGTCACAGTAACCCGACAAATTCTTTTTTAGAATTGTCTAAAAATAAATAGAAATATAAATGATATAAAGATATAAGTATATATATTATTGATATACGAGTATACAAAGAGACTATTATGGAAATTGCTGCTATGTATTAAAGAGATGTTTTTAGATTATGTTTGTTTTTTTTAACTACCAAAACATATGAACTCTTAGAGAAATTATTTAATAAACGAAGTGAACTGAAATATCTTATTAACTTCAGGAAAAAAAATCAAACGAGATTCTATGATTAGTGTGAACTAAAATAGAGTAGCCTATTTAAATAAGTAAAATGGCTTTAAAGCTGTTTGAATTTTATGGGGAACCTTCCTCAAAGGCTATAATATAATACATAAGCGACAGAGTAAAGTACCGTGAGGGAACCGTTTTTGAAATAGTAGTTTTATAAGCAGCTCATGCTTTAATAAAAGGCTAGAGCGTACCTTTTGCATAATGGGTCACCAAGTTAACATTAGATGCGAGCGATAAAAATTTAGGTATTTATATATACAGTCTAATATAGTTTCTATCTACATCTGAGTGTATATTTACTTAATGTATATGATACATAATACATGGTGAATTTTAATATAAATATATATAATATATATATGCGTAGTTAAACCGATCATTAAAATAATGAAAAGTGTCTAAAGTTAGACCCGAAGCCTGGTGATCTTACTATAGTCAGGGCTATAAAGGTCCGAACGGGTAGAATAACAAAATTGAGCCTTTGTTAGTAGCCCATGCGAAAGTGAACCTTTCGCAATAAATCGTCAAATTGACGGGAAATCCTTAAAGCAATATTAACCAACCAAACGTGGTAACACAGTTTGGGGCGCAGGTAATGACTCGCGGTACGGTAAAATAAATATTGATCGATGAAAATAAAATCAATAGGTGATCCGCAGCCAAGTTCCCATAACCATAAGTTTTATGGGAAAAGGTTCATCGACTATAAGGTGATTGGTGTTATATAAATAATGCTTAAGATATAGTCAAGCCTCAATGGAAACATTGCAGGATAATATAATTATATGTGTGATGGCCAGAATAGGCGTATTCGTTTCGTTTCGATCTTCGTAAAGTATTGCATACTTCATTACTTTAATTAATCTTTTAATTATAAATAGACGAGTAATTATGATGAGTAAATACCCGTAGCAGCTACAAGCAAGGTACACCGTAGAAAGGTACTCGGGCCACCGGAAGGCTAGCACCCTACCCCGGTGATAGGATTGAAAAGATAACCTCTGAAGTATTAATACAAAAAAAATTTAATATTAAATAAAGCTACTAAAAAATTCTTTCTACAAATCTTAAACCTTAAAGGGGTTTTATCTTATCGCTTTTATTCATCAGATAGTGTTAATAATATGGTTAAACCAAATATCGTATATATTAACTCAGATACTGAAAAATTAAGTATATTCGCAGACAATAGAGGTAAAGTAGGTGTATATCGTTGGATTAATAAAACTAATGGGAATACTTATGTAGGTAGTTCTATTAATATTAGTGTGAGAATGTACACATATTTTAGCTTAAGATCTTTAGTTAAAAGTAATAGACCTATAGACAGGGCTTTATTAAAGTACGGGTTTTCGAGTTTTTCCTTAGAAATTTTAGAATACTGTGATAAAGATAATGTTTTATCTCGAGAACAGTATTTTATAGATCTTCTGAAACCTGAGTACAATATCGTTCAAACAGCTGGTTCTACATTGGGGTATAAACATACACCCGAGTCTCTGGCAAAAATGAGGGATTTTATACTAAGCGATGAAGTACTAACAAGAAAGGCTCTTTCAACTAAGAATGCGGCTGAAGCTCGGAAAATATCTGTCATAGTTGAAAATATAAAAACTAAAGAAAAAATAGAATATGATAGTATGACAGAGGTAGGTAAAGTATTAGGGGTTCATAGAAATGCTGTAAGTCAAGCAGTAAAAAACAAGAGTCTTTTGAAAAAAACATATCTTGTTACAAAGAATAATTAACTAAACACATATATAATTGTATTATCCGTTAAATGGATAGTTTATAACTATTTAGGGAGAAAAATCTCAGCTCAACCCTACCGCGATAGGAGGGTGAAGAGATAATCTGTATCGTTGCAAAGATATCCGAAGAACTATGGTAAGCAAGTGAAAGACAATACTGACCAGGATAGCTGGTTTTCTGCGAAACCTATAATAGTAGGCAGTTTAAGTAACATCTTAGTAGGTACAGAACTTAATCTCATACAAGATGTATATTATCCTAAATCTTTTTTTATGAAATACATTTTTTTTTTGTAAACATCGGGGGATCGTGAAGATTTTATCGGTGAGTATGTAGACTCGGAATGGCAAAGATGGATCTTGAATTATCGGACATAGAATGATAAGGTTGTATGTCAAAAGGGAAACAGCCCAGAACAAAGTAGTTAAGGTTCCAAAATTATTATTGAGTGAAATTAAGAAAGTTTTTATATAAGTCGACAAGAAGATAGGCTTGGAAGCAGCCATAATTTAAAGAACTCGTAACAGAGCACTTGTTAAATCTTAAAAGCATCGAAAATTTATCGGATCTAAATAATATACCGAGACTTTGTCCATAAATAACCTTAATATTAATGTTATTTGATGGGGTAGCAGAACGTTGAGTTAATATTGGACTTTTTTTTTTTAAAGAAAACTATAGGACAACTCAAGTGATAATGGTGACATGAGTAACAAAAAAGAAGGGCTAAACCCTCTCGCCTAAAGCTTATGGATTAAAGAAAAGTAACGGCCTCTAAGTTTATAATCTGAAGATTGTGACGATGAGAAAATCTTATTACTTTTAAGGACAACATTTTTTTACGTGGGAAATGTGCTGGAAAAGTAAGTAATCTAAAACCGTACCTAAAAACTGACACAAGTAAGCTAGTAGAGAATACGAAGGCGTAAATGAGGCAACAATCATAAAGGAACTCGGCAAACTAACTACCGTAACTTAGGGATGTTTGTCCTTCGATATTTTAAGTATTAATGCTTAAAATTATCGATAATATATTGGGAAAATTTCAAAAACTTCTTATATAAAAATAAGTAGATTTGAAGCGGAGTTTAATTGTGTGTCAGTAATACGTATTATTTAATGCACGCGAAGCGCTACGAAGTAAGCACGAAGTACGTACTAAATAAATCAGTGTTATAGAAACAATAAAACCGTTCAACGACTAAAGTGTGAGCAACACAGCAATAATCACTTAACATCACCCAACTGATCTCCTCTGTTGTATAATATAACAATATGTAAATAAATTAAATAATGAGTACAAATGAAGAATGAAATAAATAAAAATTTTTATGAGTGAGTTGCAGGGTTTATAGATGCTGAAGGATGTTTTCATATAAAACGTAAAATAATGTCTAATGGTAAAATACGTTATTCTTTTGAATTTACAATTAAATTACACATAGATGATGAAAATGTTTTAAGAACTATTTGTCTTAAATTAGATATAGGACGAGTAGTATTAAGACCTAATTATAATGTATGTTCGTTTGAAGTATGTTCTGAAAAGGAATTACGAATTCTTATCAAGATATTAGATGAGCACCAATTAATGGGTGATAAATATTTAGATTACCTTAATTTCAGGAAAGCTTTCTTTTTATATTTTGAACGTCCAGATTTAGTAACTGAAACCTTGAAAACTCAGATTGAAGAATTACGTGCTAATCACAATACAAAACGCGTGACTACTATCTTACCTTTAAATTATAAACGTATAATTACGGATTATAAATTGTTAGGTTTTATAGAAGGAGAAGGTAGTTTCTTCGTGCAAACACGAGGATTAACACCTAAGTTTGAGTTAGAATTAACTTCTGCTCAAAAACCTCTTTTAATAGATATTTGTGAGTATTTGATGCTACATGTAACGGACACATATACTAAAGGGGGAATTAAACTACGTGATTGTAAGGCTAAAGGTAATAATAAACCTTCAGTAAGACTTGAAATCACGGGTATTTCCTTTTTACACAATTTTTTAAATCCTTTTTTAGGTAAATTAGAATTCTATTCTAGAAAGAAGGAAGATTTTAAAACCTTTTGTTTTATATGTGAAAAACTATATAACAAAGCTCATATTAATAATGAAGAAGTAAAAGATTTATTATTAAAGCTTTCAAAAGGTATGAATGGTGCAAGATATACTACAAATAAACTTACAGATAAGACATTAACTGATAAGATTGATATAAGTAGAGATAAAGAGACTTTATAACAATAAGACTCCTTAACATGGAGCCATTTCATAAAGCAGATCGGAGTTTTTTAACCTTAAAGATATTTACAACAGGAGATACAGAAGACATAGTCTGAACCATTTCGTGAGAGGTGGAAAGTTCTTCAAGATATTTAATCTTGAATAACTGATAACAAGTTGAAGGAGGGCTCATTCGTCTCGATTAATACGAGTAAAAAGGAAGAAGCATAAAATGTTGTTGTACGACTGTTTAATTAAAACAAAGCACTTTGCAAAAGATGATAAATCTAAGTATTGAGTGTGATTTCTGCCCGATGCCGGCTGGTTAACGAATTTTTTAAATTGAAAGGTTTGATTTTAGAGGAACCCCCGGTTAATGGCGGCCTTAGCGTGAGGGTCCTAAGGTAGCGAAACGCCTTGGCCGTTAAATGCGGTCTTGCATGAATGATGTAACGATACAACAGCTGTCTCTATGATTGACTCAGTGAAATTGGAATAACTGTGCAGATACAGTTTACCTCTAGGTAGACGAGAAGACCCTATGCAGCTTTACTGTTACTAATTATTGAGTATGATCCGGGCAAATGTTAGTGTATAAGGTAATCGATAAGATACAATTGAAACACCTTTATTATTCTATCATATTATTACTTCTATATTAAATACCGAAGAGGCTTAATTAGAAGGAACAAATCCACCTTAAAATGAAAGGAACAATTGCTAGGAGACAGTTTATGCGGGGCACAGACCCCATAAAGAGTAAATGGGTGTGTCTAAAATTTAAAAATTAATGTTTGCAATTTTGTATAGTAATCCTATATTTAATCATATTTATTCTATTCATATCGTATAATATGTATATTTTTATATATATTATATTCCGTGGGTACAGTATAAAAATTATATATGTATTAATTTACATATTAAATTAAAGGAAATTAGGTAAGATTTTATTTATGGAGAAATTAGATGTAATAAAAAAAATATTATGAATTTAACTTCTAATATTTTTTGTAGTTATTATTATTATAGCTTACGTCTTAATAATGATAATAATGTTTATTACTTATAAAGCTTAATGGCTTAATCTTGCCTTACTGTTTGATTAACAACAAATCTTACAGTCGCGTAAGCGGGGCATAGGATCACAAGATACAAAAAGGAAAGATCTTGGATTTTTGGAAAAGCTACGCTAGGGATGTTTGTCCTTCAATATTTTGAAAAATTATTGAGAATATATTGGGTTAATTTCAAAAATTACTTATATAATTTAAGTAAATTTGAAGCGAAATTTATCTTAGCATAGTTTATAAAAGATAAAATCGTTCAACGACTATAAGGTGAGTAATGCTAACAATAATCCTTTATTAATACCCAACTTTCTTTTTGACTATGTATATAAATATGTATAATAAAAAAAATTATAAATTAAAACAAAAATAGAGTATAATGTAAATAATAATATTAAGACTAATAAAAATTTATATATATTTAATAAATATATTAAAAATAATAATAAATTAATACCTTTTAATGTTAAAAATTTTGAGGTAGGAATAACTAAATATTTTCCTCCTGTTTCTAAAGAGTGAAAAAATAGTATTTATGTTTTTAATCATAATAATATAAAAAACCTACCTGTTTATGATATGAATATTAATTCATTAATAAAAGATTATTTTAATTTACATTTTAATAATAAATTTTTATTTAATAAGTATAGACCTCGTAGATATAGACATTTATCTATGAATAAAATATATGTAAGTAAAGCTGAAATAAAACATACTAATACTAAAGCTATTTTAACTGTATATGCATATAATAGAGAGAAGATATCTTTATTAAATAAAATTAAAAATTTAAAAGAATCCTTTTATCTAAAACTTAACATGTGAATATATGTAAATAGCCATTTTAGTGGTATTTACGATTACAATAGAAAATCTAAGAAATTAAATTGATATATTAAATATATAAGAGCTTTATTGCATAAAGAATTAATACTCCTTAGAAAATACAAATTAAGATTAAATCTTAATAAATATAAATTTGAAGAAAAACTTTTATATAAATTAAATAATTTAATAATAAAATATTATAATAAAAAAGTCGTATTTAATGTTGTAAACATGAGATCTATTATTCTTAATAGTGACTTATTTACTAAAATATTAACACTTAAATTAAAAAATAAGAAAGCTAATATACTAAGAATGATGGATATTATTTTAAATAAGGCAGTTTTACCTAAAGTAAATAGAATAATAGAAAAAAGTTTACTTGTAAAAAGTATAGATTTTAATTTGTTAGAAAATAAGTTTAAAAATCTTAATATAAGTTCTATATTAAAGGGTAATAATTTATCTGAATTATTAAATAAATTATATTTTAATGTTAGAGCTTACGCCTTAAATATTAATTTAAAAAAGGATTATATAAAAATATATGAAATTATATTTAATTCTATAAATTATAAAAATATGGGGGGTGTAAGGTTAGAAGTTAAAGGTAGATTAACTAGACGTTATAGAGCGGATAGAGCTTTATTTAAAGTAAGATGAAAAGGTGGATTAAAAAATATTGATTCATCTTATAAAGGATTATCTTCTGTAAATATGAGAGGTTATGTTAAACCTAATGTAGAATATTCTATATTTACATCTAAACGTCGTATTGGTGCTTTTGCAGTTAAAGGTTGAATTAGCGGTAAATAAATACAGGTTTTGTTTTAGTAGTCATAAATACATATAAAAAAGAAATGAAGAAATAGTCTGAACCATTTTGTGAATGATGGAAATAAATTAATATGATAACAAGTTGAACAGGCTAATTTGCGCAAGAGTGTACAAATTGAGTGCGCGGTTTGGCACCTCGATGTCGGCTTAACTTATCCTCATGGATGCAGAAACTATGTAGGGTACGACTGTTCGTCGATTAAAAAGTTACATGAGCTGGGTTAAATACGTCGTGAGACAGTATGGTTTCTATCTTCTAGAGGGAGTTAGAATATAATAAGGATTAACCTTGTACGAAAGGAACATGGGGTACTATTGTTATACCTTAATTGGTATAGCAGTTTTATTAACCTATGGTTTACCTGTTGTTTATGTGCCCATTATTAATTTATTAATATAAAACAATCGAAAGATGAGTATTATATTAATTTAAGAGAGGATGTTATCGTCACTTAAGTAAAAAGATAGCATAAGCACGGCAGGAAAGCTAAGTTAGTCAAAGATAAGTGCTGAAAGCATATAGGTACGAAACTTACCTTAAGATATTTCTTAAATATACGTAATATACTATTACGCTAATAGGCTTAGTTTGTAATAATCCAGAGATTTTAAGGAACTAGGTACTAATTTTATAAAAAACTAATTAAAATATATATCATACATTATAGTTGTAGCCTTGTTAGCATAATAGTAATGTGATTGTTTTGTAATCAATTGAAGCAAGTGCGATCCTTGCACATGGCTGTTTCTATTTTAAGGATTAGTAGTCAAGTGGTACGACATAGCTCTTTCAATGCTAAGTTCGCGGGTTCGAACCCCGCCTAGTCCAAGTACATATATATATATCTAATAACTTTAAAAAAAAAACATATTTATTATGTAAAAGATATTTAAGGAGATTATAATGTTTATATATATATTAAAATATAGTGTATTTAGTGTAATTAGACGATAGCTCAAGTATTAACGCGGATTAGTGTAATAGTAACATTTTCGGCTCATGACCGAAAGATATAGGTGCAAATCCTATGTCCGCTTAGGGTTATTTTTTTTAATAAAGTGTACTACTCATATTCGAGGCGCTGGTATTAAGACTCCTTTTACAGGTATGAGCGCTGAGGCTGGATTTTACTAATGACTTTCGCTTTTATTAAAAAAAAATTTTTAGGATGACTTTAAGGAATAACACAAAAGGGCTATAGCTTAATTGGTAAAGCATACTGCTCATGACAGTACCTACTAAGTGTTCAAGTCACTTTAGTCCTAAAGTTATTAATTTACGCCTATATATTGTAAAAAATTGCTACCCTATACTTTGCAGTGGTGAGTGTAGCTTAAATCTAAGTGTTGGAATGGTAAACAATGCAAACTTAAGCTTTGTTGGCAAACGCCTTGGAGGTTCGAGTCCTCTCTTAGATAAATTTTTTATGGATAATAAATCGAAATCCAGGGAATTGCCCCTAAAGTGCCTCCCAGGGGATATTGTATAATTGGTATTACGGCAACTTTGCACGTTGTATATCAAGGTTCAAATCCTTGTATCTCCACATTCTAATTTTTAGATACATTTAAATTTAAAACACTAGACATAGTACCGAAACTATTCCTAACATAAAAATTGCTATGAAAGGTATAATTTATACATCTGAATTAAGAAAAATTAATCATTTATTGGTTACGGCCCGTTTTACTAAAGTAGTTAATGTAATAGATAATACTGTTAAAGTATATAATTCCATAAGCATGGCGGCCATAGATCTAATAATTTGTGCAACATTACACAAATATAATAAGTTTTTATTAATAAATATTTAGTTTCTAATTATTAAATATTTAATACCTAATCTATATGTATAGATTAAAGCTTAGATAGCTCAATTGGTAGAGCGAACCACTGAAGATGGTTTTGTTGTAGGTTCAAGTCCTATTCTGGGCAGCAGGTATGCTGGAATTTGGTAGACAGGCTCCGTTTAGGCCGGAGTGGTGCAAGCCATGTAAGTTCAAGTCTTATTACCTGTAGACTTGAAGTAAGTCAAGTTGGATTTACCTTCTTTTAATTTAACATATATTAAAATATAATAGAGTATAAACTTTGTAATTTATATTTTAATATAAATCTATATCTCGTAGAGTAATAGGTAACTCATAAATTTTTGGTATTTATCATTGAATGTTCGAATCATTCCGGGATAATAAGATACTTTATATTACATTTATTAGGGTATATATATTATGTTTTAAGGTAGATGTAGCTCAATAGGTAGAGTGGTTATTTGTGGTATAACTGGTTCTTGGTTCAAGTCCAAGTATTTACCCTTTTAAAGAATTATTTCTCTTACCCCCCCCCCCCGGCTTTTTTATGATAGATATTAAAGTTAAAACTTCAGAATTATTACTTAGCTGGTTTTATAGAAGGAGATGGTAATATTTTAATATCTAAAACACATCCTTAAAAAAATTTTTATAATTTATAGATATTAATATTTAGTTAAATTGATCTCTTAATTCTTTTTTATATCTGTTTTAAAAGGTAAATAAAATATGGTTGTTATAATATCCTTTAAGGTATAGTTCCTATTGGTATGTTAGATGACTAACTCTGATTTGAACGATTTGTTATCTAATTTTATATAATAATTAGCCTGGGTGGTTTAAAGGTAAAACCCTAATTTCATGCATTAGAGATGAGAATTCGATTTTCTCCTCAGGCTATGCGTAATTTTAATTTACGCTAATAAAAAATTTTTTTATGTTAATAATTTCTATATTGTCTTTATTATTTTCTAATGCCGTCACATTAAGACGAGATATGTCTATTCTTTTTAATAGAGTATCGATTATAGCTTTAATTTATTGTATTTTACATGATATAACGAGTTTATCTATTATTAGTAAAGGTATAGGTTTACATGGAGGTTTACTTCATATTACAAATATAACCCTAATATTTCATATATTTATTTTTTTTATTAGTATATTAATATTACAATTAACAAGTTTTTACCCTAGAAAAGTTTTATCAGATAAATTATCCTTTTCTATGTTATTTAATCCCTTATTACTTTTTAGAACAAAAATTCTAAATAAAATGGGAGAACACATGAAAATAATAGAATATCCTTTAATTTTACTATTTGTTATTAGCGGGGCTACATTTTTAATGTCTACTAATGATTTAGTTTCTATTTTTCTATCTATAGAATTACAAAGTTATGGTTTATATTTATTAAGTACTATTTATAGAAATTCGGAGTTATCTACAACAGGAGGTTTAATTTATTTTTTATTAGGAGGTCTAAGTTCTTGTTTTATTTTATTAGGTACAAGTTTATTATATGCAAATTCAGGTACTACTAGTTTAGATGGTTTATATATAATAAATAGTATAAGTGACGTAAATGATAATTTAACTTCATGATATAAATCTTATTATTTAAATTTTTCTTTACTTATATTTAGTATTGGATTTTTATTTAAAGTAAGTGCAGCACCATTTCATTTTTGATCTCCAGATGTTTATGACGCTATTCCTACTATAGTTACAACATTTGTAGCTATTATAGCTAAAATTTCTATTTTTATTTTTTTATTAGATTTAGTTTATAATACTAACAATTTAGTATCCGAATTTAGTTGAACTTATGGTTTATTAATAAGTTCTCTTCTTTCATTAATAATTGGAACTGTTGTAGGTTTAACACAATTTAGAATAAAAAGATTATTAGCTTATAGTACTATCTCTCATGTAGGTTTTATATTATTAGCTTTAAGTATTTCTAGTATAGAATCAACACAAGCTTTTATTTTCTATTTAGTTCAATATTCTATTAGTAATTTAAATATATTTTTTATATTAATAACTATAGGGTTCTCTCTATATGGTTATATTAGTAGTAATAAAGAATTTAATAATATATTAGATAAAAATAACTCACCTATACAATTAATTAGTCAATTAAGAGGTTTTTTTTATATAAACCCTTTATTATCTTTAAGTTTAACTATTACTATTTTTTCTTTTGTAGGTATACCACCTTTAGTAGGTTTTTTTGCTAAACAAATGGTATTAAGTGCAGCTTTAGATAACGGGTATATATTTATATCTTTAATTGCAATACTTACTAGTGTAATAGGAGCTGTTTATTATTTGAATGTTATTAAAGAGATTTTTTTTTATTCTCCAGAACATGAATCTAATTCTTTATTAAATGAATATTTAATTAAAAAATCAGGGAATAAAGAAAGCTTTAATGATATACATAAAGTTTCAAATAAGGAAATATTTATTTCTAGTCCTTTTTCTATTACTATTTCGGTTATTACGCTAGTAATTTTACTATTTATGTTTATGAATAAAGAATGATTAAGTATGGGTACCATATTGGTACAAGTTTTATTTAGTAATTAAATGAGTAGTATGACTTTTTTTATTATTTTTGTGTGTATAATTGCTTTACTTTTTTTAGTTATTAATTTATTTTTTGCTCCTCATAATCCTTATCAAGAAAAGTATAGTATATTTGAATGTGGTTTTCATAGTTTTTTAGGTCAAAATAGAACACAATTTGGTGTTAAATTTTTTATATTTGCTTTAGTTTATCTATTATTAGATTTAGAAATATTATTAACTTTTCCCTTTGCAGTTAGTGAATATGTAAATAATATTTATGGTTTAATTATTACATTAGGGTTTATATCTATTATTACTATAGGTTTTGTATATGAATTAGGTAAAAGTGCTTTAAAGATAGAAAGTAGACAAGTTATAACTATGTCTAAATTTAATCCCTCTTCTACTATTGAATATATAGGAAAAATAGTTAAAAGTTAGATGTAATAAGCAATATTATTATATTTAAATGTAAGACTAGTTTTTAATATTTTTTATTTTTAGAGATAAAAAAACTTTTTTTTATTATTTTTTTTAAGACAATTTTTTTATAATATACCTTTATTTGGAGTTTAAAGTTTTTTTAGATAATAAATAATAATATTATGCATTTGCATAAAGGTTATGAAGTAAATGGTTTACACTTTGACTGCAAATCTTAAGTAAGAGGTTCGATTCCTCCATAATCTTTACGATTATCTGCCTTTTAAGGATAGAAAAAAAAAATTTTTTTTTATAATTTTTTTTATAATTTATTATTATATAATAGAAATTATACTAATATTAGATATTAAGTTAATACTAAAAAGCTTTTTAAAATAATAATTTTGATTAGTAAGCTTGATTTCTAAAGGAGTTATATTATTCCTAGAGATTTCTTTCTTATATAGTAAATTTATTTTTTTTAGTGATTTCTTCTATAGGAAATATGTTATTTTATTAGTAATTCCTTTTAAAGGCAACAGGATATTTTACTAAATTTTTTTTTTGAATGGTTTAATTAACTTTAACATTACCTTTTATTTTTTTTTTATCAATTACCATGAGAATATTCAAAAGTCATCCTTTATTAAAATTAGTTAATTCGTACCTTATTGATGCTTCTCAACCTAGTAATATAAGTTATTTGTGAAATTTTGGTTCTTTATTATTACTTTGTTTAGTTATACAAATTATAACTGGTGTAACTTTAGCTATGCATTATAGCCCTAGTGTATTAGAAGCCTTTAATTCTATAGAACATATTATGAGAGATGTAAACAATGGTTGATTAGTACGTTACTTACATAGTAACACAGCTTCAGCTTTCTTTTTTTTAGTTTACTTGCATATAGGTAGAGGAATGTATTATGGGTCATATAGATCTCCTAGAACATTAGTTTGAGCACTTGGTACAATAATTTTTATCCTTATGATTGTTACTGCTTTCCTGGGTTATGTTTTACCTTATGGTCAAATGAGTTTATGAGGTGCTACAGTAATTACTAATCTTGTTAGTGCTATACCATGAATTGGGCAAGATATTGTTGAGTTTATTTGAGGAGGGTTTTCCGTAAACAATGCTACTTTAAATAGATTTTTTGCTTTACATTTTGTTCTACCATTTATATTAGTCGCATTAGTTCTAATGCATTTAATTGCACTTCATGATACAGCAGGATCAAGTAATCCTTTAGGTATTTCAGGTAATTATGATAGAGTAACATTTGCTCCTTATTATTTATTTAAAGATTTAATAACTATTTTTATTTTTATTTTTATTTTAAGTTTATTAGTTTCATTTTTACCTAATTTATTGGGAGATAGTGATAACTATATAATGGCAAACCCTATGCAAACTCCTCCTGCCATAGTACCTGAATGATATCTTTTACCCTTTTATGCTATACTTAGATCTATACCTAATAAATTATTAGGGGTTATTGCTATGTTAAGTGCTATATTAGCTATAATGCTATTACCTATAACAGATTTAGGTAGATCAAAAGGTTTACAATTTAGACCTTTAAGTAAATTTGCTTTCTGAGTTTTTGTAATAAATATATTAATATTAATGAAACTAGGAGCTTGTCATGTAGAAACTCCGTTTATAGAAGTAGGACAATTAAGTACAGCTCTATATTTTAGTTATTTTGTAATAATAGTCCCTGCGATTAGTCTTATTGAAAATACTTTAGTAGATATAAACTTAAACCAAAAATAAATACGAAAAAGTACTACAGTTAAAGTGAAATAAGGATTATAATCTTTATTAATTATTAAGTTTACGTTATTTAAATGAATGATGCGAAATAAAGATCATAATTCCTACAGATCAGTCAGATACCCACTTAAACCCCAGTAATTATAATAATACTTCTAAGTTAGTATCTTTAGTGTCATCTATATCTGGATGAACAGAAAGATGATTTTTGTCTACTAACGCTAAAGATATAGGTACCCTATATTTAATTTTCGCTTTGTTTTCTGGGTTGTTGGGTACAGCATTTTCTGTATTAATTAGATTAGAGTTAAGTGGACCAGGTGTGCAGTACATAGCGGATAATCAACTATATAATAGTATTATTACAGCCCATGCTTTATTAATGATCTTCTTTATGGTTATGCCAGCTTTAATAGGGGGATTTGGTAATTTCTTATTACCTTTAATAATAGGGGGTCCCGATATGGCATTTCCTAGATTAAATAATATTAGTTTTTGATTATTACCTCCTAGTTTATTATTATTAGTCTTTTCAGCGTGTATAGAAGGTGGAGCAGGTACAGGATGAACAATATACCCTCCTTTATCAGGAGTACAAAGCCATAGTGGACCAAGTGTAGATTTAGCTATATTTGCGCTACATTTATCTGGAGTTAGTAGTTTATTAGGGGCTATTAATTTTATTACTACAATAGCTAATATGAGAACACCAGGTATAAGATTACACAAATTAGCTTTATTTGGATGAGCTGTAGTTATTACAGCTGTATTATTATTATTATCATTACCTGTACTTGCGGGTGCAATCACTATGCTTTTAACAGATAGAAATTTTAATACATCATTTTTTGAAACAGCTGGAGGTGGTGATCCTATTTTATTCCAACATCTTTTCTGATTCTTCGGACATCCTGAAGTTTATATATTAATTATACCTGCTTTTGGTATAATAAGTACAACTATATCCGCTAATTCTAATAAATCAGTTTTCGGGTACATAGGTATGGTATATGCTATGATGTCTATTGGAGTTTTAGGGTTCATTGTTTGATCTCATCATATGTACACAGTAGGTTTAGATGTAGATACTAGAGCTTATTTTACAGCTGCTACATTAATTATTGCAGTACCTACAGGTATTAAAATATTTTCATGATTAGCTACATGTTATGGAGGTTCTATTAAATTAACTCCTTCTATGTTATTTGCCATTGGTTTTGTATTTATGTTTACAATTGGAGGATTAAGTGGTGTAGTTTTAGCTAATGCTTCTCTTGATATTGCTTTCCATGATACTTATTATGTGGTTGCGCACTTTCATTATGTGTTAAGTATGGGTGCTGTTTTTGCTATGTTTAGTGGATGATACTATTGAATCCCCAAGATATTAGGTTTAAATTATAACTTGCTATTATCTAAAGCTCAATTTTGACTTTTATTCATAGGAGTTAATCTTACATTTTTCCCTCAACATTTCTTAGGTTTACAAGGTATGCCTAGAAGAATAAGCGATTATCCTGACGCTTTTGCAGGTTGAAATTTAATAAGTAGTTTTGGGTCTATAGTAAGTGTAGTTGCAGCAGGATTATTCTTATATATTGTATATATACAATTAGTTGAAGGTGAATATGCGGGTAGACATCCTTGATTAAATCCACAATTTTACACTGATACTTTACAATCTATATTAAATAGAAGCTATCCTAGTTTAGAGTGAGCTATATCTAGTCCACCTAAACCTCACGCATTCGTAAGTCTTCCTCTACAATCTAATATTTTGGTGACTGAAATAAGATAAGATTTACGGATAAACCCTGCGTTGGGTCCTAACCAAAAGTTAGCTGCTAACTTGGGGTCCTTCCTTATGACCTCACCTTATCCGTACCGGGTTTATTAATCCCCCATATACACACCCGTGTATTCCTAAAACTATTATTCCATATGAAAAACAAAGTTGGTGACAAAATACACTTCATCATTTAGATTGAAGACAGTTTGGATCCGGTGCTCTAAAAGAAGTAATACATAATGAAGTTCTAGCGGAATTTAAGAGACGTATGTTTTTGAAAGATTATGTTGATCAAGATAGTAATACTATTAACGATAGGATTGTTTCTAATAAGTTAGATAAATTGTGAGATGATTTATATAAAGTAGAGGGTGCAATTGGTCGTCCTTACAGGAATAATTGAGATAAAATTTTAAAAGATGAATAAGACTTTCTTCGCGATAGTAGGGATATCGTTTATCCAGAAGTGGAAACTATTAAATTAGGCCCTTATGTGACTTATGATGACATAAAGCTTTCAATAAAAAAAGCTAAATTTATATCTCAAGAATTAAAAAAAAAAGAATCCTGACCTATATTTAGCTAATGTTAAATAAGTTTGAAAGGAAACTAAATTTAATATCGACTTAGTTAGAGCTAAAACACACTGAGATGAAACTCAAGCTAAGCAAATTTTAATAGAAGAAGCTAAAATCTACGATAGATTATATAGCTCAAGAAGCACAAAGGATAGCTCACGTAGCACGTATAAAGGAAGCTGAGGCAACAAAAAATTTGAATGAAGCTCTAGAAAAGAAAGCAGCTTTACATAAAAATATATATATAAAAGTAATATCTTTAAAAAGAAAACAACCAGGATAATATAACACTATAATGTTATTCTAACATTATAAAGTTTAACCCTAAATTATATATACATACTATACAAAAATAATACATCTATTACATAACAGTATGTAATATACTTTATAATATCTATATACTTTATACAAGGGATTAAAAATAATTTTTAATTAAATATTATAAAATCCCTATAATATTTATATATTTGTATAAATCGATTAGTAGACTAATTCTAGCGTTAGGATTACGTCGCCTGATTTTTAGTTAGTAATGATACAGTAGGATCAAGTAATCCTTTAGGTATTTCAGGTAATTATGATAAAGTGACATTTGCTTCTTTTTTTTATTTATTAATTTAATTTTTACCTTATGTATTAGAAGCCCTTTTTGTTAGGTATAGGAATTGAGCATTTGGTACAGTAATTTTTATACTCATGATTGTTACTGCTTTTCTAGGTTATGTTTTACCTTATGAGTTTAATGTTATTTTTATGTACTCTATATTTTTATAATTATATATAATATTTATATTTTTATTCAATATTTCAATATAGAAAATTAAATATTAATTAATGTTATTGTTACTTAATAATTTAAATTTTGATGCCCCTCAGCCATGAGGTATATATTTTCAAGATAGTGCTACTCCTCAAATGGAAGGATTGATTGAGCTACATGATAATATAATGTATTATTTAGTAATAATATTATTTGCCGTAGGGTGAATATTATTATCTATAATAAAAAATTTTATAAGTACAAACTCTCCGCTTTCACATAAATATTTAAATCATGGTACATTAATTGAATTAATATGAACAATTACACCTGCAGTTATATTAATATTAATAGCTTTCCCTTCTTTTAAATTACTATATTTAATGGATGAAATTAGCGACCCTTCAATGTCCGTTTTAGCTGAAGGTCACCAATGATACTGAAGTTATCAATACCCTGATTTTATTGATTCAAATGAAGAATTTATAGAATTCGATTCATATATAATACCTGAATCTGATTTAGAAAATGGAGGATTGAGAATGTTAGAGGTTGATAATAGAGTAATACTACCTGAATTAACACATGTTAGATTTATAATTACATCTGGGGATGTTATACATTCTTTTTCTTGTAACTCTTTAGGTATAAAATCGGATGCGTATCCAGGGAGATTAAATCAAGTATCTGTATTTATTAATAGAGAAGGGGTTTTTTATGGCCAATGCTCAGAAATATGTGGAATCTTGCACAGCTCTATGCCAATCGTTATTGAATCTGTTTCATTAGAAAAATTTCTTTCTTGATTAGAAGCACAATAATTACCTAAAGGGTGATAATAATAAAAAAATTTTTTAATAATTTATTAATGAAACTAGGAGCTTGTCATGTAGAAACTCCGTTTATAGAAGTAGGACAATTAAGTACAGCTCTATATTTTAGTTATTTTGTAAAAATAGTCCCTGTTAGTATAGACGGAAAAGTACTACAGTTAAAGTGAAATAAGGATTATAATCTTTATTAATTATTAAGTTTACGTTATTTAAATGAATGATGCGAAATAAAGATCATAATTCTTACAGATCAGTCAAATGCCCACTTAAACCCTAGTAATAAAAATAAAAATAATAGAATAAAATCTATTTAACTACAATTTATAAATATAAATTATTTATAGCGTGTGATCCTTTTATATGGGGTGGGAATAGGATATGCACAATCCTACCTTAAAAGAAAGTAGGTAGAAGAATTATATTTAATTTAAAGGCCTGCTATATTTGCTTTGCTGGCCTAGGGATATTTACATAATTAGTAATTAGAGATAAAGTATAGAGTATATTATAAAAAACTATATTTAAAACCCTGGGCTAACTAATACAAAAATAAACTTTAAATCTATCTAGAGATTTAATAATCTATTACCCTATTTTTTTATAACATTTAATTCTTAATTTTTATTAATACTTAATAGTATTTTTTAACCCTAAAAACCTAGTTATGCCTCAATTAGTACCCTTTTATTTTTTTAATGAATTGACTTATACTTTTGTTATAATAGCTACAACTGTATATATTTTATCTAAATATATTTTACCTAGATTTGTTCGTTTATTCTTATCTCGTACTTTTATTTCAAAACTTTTACATACTTCTGAAAAAAAAATATAATAAATAAAAAAACCTTTTTTTACCTAACTTATACACGAAAAACTGTTTTTTATAAATAACTAACTTATACAAAAAAACTAACCCATCTCCCCTTTAAAGAGGATTTATATAAGTGTATTTTATATTATCAAACAAATAGTTCGTTTGAAAGTTTTTAAGGTTTATATTTAAAGCTTAAGGTACTAAATGGAAAGTACTTTAAGTTTCACTAATAATTTAGTAAGAGATATCGCTAGTCCTTTAAATCAATTTGAAATACGAGATTTATTGAGTCTAGACGCTTTAGAATATATACATATTTCTCTTACAAACATAGGATTATATTTAACAATAGGAGCTATTTTTATATTAATTATAAATCTTCTAAGTACAAATTTTAATAAATTAGTTAGTAATAACTGATCTATTAGTCAAGAATCATTATATGCTACTATTCATAGTATTGTTACAAATCAAATAAATGCACAAAAAGGTCAAGTATATTTTCCTTTTATTTATACTTTATTTATTTTTATTTTGATTAATAATTTAATAGGAATGGTTCCATATAGTTTTGCATCAACAAGTCATTTCGTATTAACTTTTTCTCTTAGTTTTACTATTGTTTTAGGTGCTACTATACTCGGATTTCAGAAACATGGATTAGAATTTTTTTCTTTATTAGTTCCAGCTGGTTGTCCTTTAGGATTACTACCTTTATTAGTTTTAATAGAATTTATTTCATATTTAGCTAGAAATATATCATTAGGTTTAAGATTAGCTGCTAATATTTTATCAGGTCATATGCTATTAAATATTTTAGCTGGTTTTACTTACAATATAATGACAAGTGGTCTAGTCTTTTTCTTATTAGGATTAATACCTTTATCATTTATTATTGCATTTTCAGGTTTAGAATTGGGGATAGCTTTTATACAAGCACAAGTCTTTGTAGTTTTAACAAGTGGTTATATAAAAGATGCATTAGATTTACATTAAATTAATATTATTAAGGTTATGACTCTAAAAAATTTAAATTATTTTAATCCTATACTTTTTATAATAATTTATATCTAAAAAAATATCTTCTTCTTTTTTCTTCCCCCCCTTTTTTTTTAGATTCTGTATATATATACAATATATTGTTATATGTTGACCCTATTCTTCTATGTTTATATTTTAAAATAAAATTTTTTTTACGAAGAGTCCCTACCCTCCTTTCTCACTTAATATTAATAATTAAATTAGAGTGTTTTTATACATTTTATTAATAATACCCGTAATAGGAATATTTTTTATTTCGATTACACATTCATATTCAATGGCTGAAGGGGGAGGTAAACTCAGTAGTGGCCAGAAAGTAGGGCCTAAAGCTGAGTATTACTCCTTGGAGATTTTGACTAGAGAAGGAACTCAAAGAGTAAAAAAAATAGCATTAATAGCTTCTATAGTAAATCTGGTTATATCCTTAGTTATATACCTTTTATTTGATTTTAGTTATAACGAATTTCAATTTGTACAAGAACATCTTGATTTAAATTTTTATAATATCTATTTAGGTGTGGATGGGATTTCAATATATTTTGTATTATTAACTACAATAATTATGCCAATAGCCTTAATATCTAACTGAAAATCGTTAAATAATAACGTAAAATCTTACTTAATAATAATGTTATTATTAGAAACATTATTATTAGCTGTTTTTTTAGTTTTAGATATATTATTATTTTATATTTTTTTTGAAAGTATATTACCCCCTTTATTCATACTAATAGGTTTATTTGGTTCAAGTAATAAAGTAAGAGCTAGTTTTTACATTTTTTTATATACACTATGAGGGTCATTGTTTTTATTATTATCTATTCTAACCATGTCTTCTATAATGGGTACAACTTATTTTGATGCATTACTAAAAGGTAATTTTGAGTATACTACTCAAATATTTTTATTTTGTGGTATATTTATAGCTTTTGCGGTAAAAACCCCTACCATATTTTTAAATAATTGATTATTAAAAGCACATGTTGAATCACCTTTAGGTGGGAGTATAGTACTTGCAGCTATTGTTTTGAAATTAAGCTTATATGGTATATTTAGATTAATTCTACCCATATTGCCTAAAGCTTCTTTGAACTATACTTACATAATTTTTACTATAGGGGTAATTACTATTATATATGCTAGTTTTAGTACATTAAGAACTACAGATATAAAAGAATTAATAGCCTATAGCTCAGTATCTCATGCTGCAGTATATTTAATAGGAGTATTTAGTAATACAATTCAAGGAATTGAAGGAGGTATATTATTAGGTTTAGCACACGGATTTGTATCAAGTGGACTATTTATATGCGCAGGAGGAGTACTATATGATAGATCTGGTACTAGACTAATTTACTATTATAAAGGAATAGCTCAAATAATGCCTTTATTTTCTATATTTTACTTTATATTATCTTTAGGTAATTGTGGTGTTCCTTTAACTTTAAATTTTGTGGGAGAATTTATGTCTCTTTACGGAGTTTTTGAAAGATTACCTTTATTGGGTATATTTGCTAGTTCTTCTATAATATTATCAGCAGCGTATACTATGTATATGTTTAATAGAATATCATTTGGAGGTTCTTTTGCTAAATTTTTTGAAGAAAGTATAAGTGATATTACAAAAAGAGAATTTTTTTTATTATTTACTTTGGTACTATTTACTATTATATTTGGAATATATCCTTCTTTTATTTTAGATGGTTTACATTATTCTGTAACAAGTTTATTATATTATATATAAGTACTTTATATTGCATAAAACCTTAAGTTTATATTATTTATTTATATACTTTTTATATTTTAAATATTTATTATTAAGTTATAATATGTAACCATATAATCCTAGTTCACCTAAAGCTTAGTAAAGGTATATAAAGGGATAAGACAAAAATTATAATTAATATATTGCTCCTACTATATAGAAATTTAATATATATTTTTTTTTAGAAGCTAATCTAAATTACAAATTTATGTACGAGATTTAAATATAAAAAAATCTCTATATTGTATATAATATAGTATACATAACCTTTATTGGTTATGTATTATAAAATATATAGAAATGAATTAAGAAATACATATATATAAATAACCATAATTTTATAATATGAATTTAAAGTATATATACTATATCTTAAGAATCGTATATACACCATTAGCTTTTATACAAAAATAGGTAGGTTAGCTTAATTGGTAAAGCGTGATGCTACGAACATTAAGATTATGAGTTCAAGTCTCATACTTGCCTACAATTAGATTACTTTACAGCGGGAGATATAGCATATAGGGCCGTATCATTAAAAGAAGAGGGAGGGGCTTCTTTTAACATTAAATAATTTAATGATAAATAACACATAATGAATATCACCTTAATACTTTTTTTAATAGGAATCTTAGGATTTGTATTAAATAGAAAAAATATAATATTAATGCTAATTTCCATAGAAATTATGCTATTATCTATAACATTCCTAATATTGGTAAGTTCACTTAATATGGACGATATAATAGGCCAAACTTATGCTATATATATAATAGCCGTCGCAGGTGCAGAATCTGCCATAGGTTTAGGTATTTTAGTTGCTTTTTATAGATTAAGAGGAAGTATTGCAATAGAATATAAATAATGTATTTAAGTATAATAATCTTACCTTTATTAGGGTCTATAGTCGCTGGCTTTTTTGGTAGAAAAGTTGGAGTTAGCGGAGCACAGTTAATTACATCTTTAAGTGTAATAATTACTACAGTTTTAGCCGTATTAGCTTTTTTTGAAGTTGGTTTTAATAATATCCCTGTTACTATTAATTTATTTAGATGAATAGATAGTGAATGATATAATATTATTTGAGGTTTTCAGTTTGATAGTTTAACAGTATCAATGTTAATACCTGTCTTAATAATAAGTTCTTTAGTTCATATATACTCAATAAGTTATATGAGCAGTGATCCTCATAATCAAAGATTTTTCAGTTATTTAAGTTTATTTACTTTTATGATGATCATTCTTGTAACAGCAAATAATTATTTATTAATGTTTGTAGGATGAGAAGGTGTAGGGGTTTGTTCATATCTTTTAGTTAGTTTTTGATTTACTAGAATAGCAGCTAATCAAAGCTCTATGTCTGCCTTTTTAACGAATAGAGTAGGTGATTGTTTTTTAACTATAGGTATGTTTGCTATATTATGATCTTTAGGTAATTTAGATTATGCTACAGTATTTTCATTAGCCCCTTATATTAATAGTAATGTAATTCTTTTTATAGGTATATGTTTGTTAATAGGTGCTATGGCTAAAAGCTCACAGGTTGGTTTACATGTTTGATTACCAATGGCTATGGAAGGACCTACACCTGTTTCTGCTTTAATCCACGCAGCTACAATGGTAACTGCTGGGGTATATTTATTAATGCGTTCGTCTCCATTAATAGAATATAGTCCTACTGTATTATTAATATGCTTATGATTAGGAGCTATAACTACAGTATTTAGTAGTCTTATTGGTTTATATCAACAAGATATTAAAAAAGTTATAGCTTATAGTACAATGTCACAGTTAGGTATGATGTTTATAGCTCTAGGTTTATCTTCTTATACTATTGCTTTATTTCATTTAATGAATCATGCTTTTTATAAGGGATTACTATTTTTAGCGGCTGGAGCTGTTATACACGCAGTCACGGATAATCAGGATTTTAGAAAATACGGTGGGTTAATTTCATTTTTACCTTTAACTTATTCTGTTATATTAATAGCTAGTTTAAGTTTAGTTGCATTTCCTTTTATGACAGGATTTTACAGTAAAGACTTTATTTTAGAATCTGCTTATGGTAAATACAATTATAGTAGTATAGCTGTATATGTTATAGCTACAATAGGTGCTATATTTACTACTTTATATTCAGTAAAAGTTTTATATTTAACTTTTTTAGCTAATCCTAATGGATCTAAACAAGCTTATAAACATGCCCATGAAGGGGATTTTTTTTTAAGCTTACCTTAATTTATATTAGCCATCTTTTCGATTTTTTTTGGGCTTATAACTAAAGATATTTTTATAGGTTTAGGTACATATTTTTTTATAGATAACAGTATATTTATTCATCCTTTGAATGAAATAATGATAGATACTGAATTTGCTGTTTCTACTTTATTTAAACTATTACCTTTCATATTTACTCTTTCAGTTAGTTGTATAGCTTTACTTATTTCAGAATTTTTACCTAAATCTGTTATTAGTTTTAAATTATCTAAATTAGGTTTTAATATTTTCGGGTTTTTTAATCAAAGATTTTTAGTCGAATTGTTTTATAATAAATACATTATAGATAATATTTTATATTTAGGTGGGCTAACAACTAAGATTTTAGATAAAGGTAGTATAGAGTTATTAGGACCTTTTGGTTTAGAAAAAGGCTTAATCAAATTAAGTAAATCTATATCTTCTTTAAAAAGTAGTGTAACAAATTATGCATTATATATTTTAACAGGTTTCATTGCAATTTTAATTTTCGGGTTTTCAAGATATAATCTTCCTTTATTAATATTATTATTTATATCTTATATATTTAAACTATCAAAAATCAAGTCTTTACCGAAGCAAGTCTAATATATTAAAGAGTACTCTTTATGATAAGTATTTTGAGATACTAATGGCTGCAATAACATCAGGTACGTTTACTATATATCTACAAGATATATCCTTAAAAAAGGTGGATCCTTCTTTATTATATTTTGCTAATCAGGTACTCGATATTAGAAGTAATTTTTATTTTTTTTTTAATAAAGGTTTATCATTAATTGAAACTCTTAATCAAAATCCAATCGATATAGGGCATATATCAATTTCCTACTTAATATTTTTAGGTTTAATAATATTATTAACAGGTACCTTTAATAAAAATGATACTTCAAATACTTCTTATATAACAAGTACTACTCCTGATATGTTATACTATGAAGAAGATATGGCTAATACATCTAGCGTTACAAATACACCTACATATATAGACACCGAAAATATCCCTAGGTTCTGAAATCAAATTCATGAATTTGATTTATGAGATCATATCGGGCCTTTCGTTTATAATCTTATTGATAAAAATTTAGATCCTAAAGTTCTTACGTTATTATTAGGTCTTATGTTAATAAGTCTTATTAATCCATTATATATAAGAGCCATAAGTATAATTAATAAAATATATTTAAGAGTTATAAGTAATAGAATATATAGAAAAGCTAGAAATATAATTAAAAAAAAAATAGGTTTAGCTTTAGCTAATAAAAAATTTAAAATTTTAATACCATATTATCCTGATTGACTAATCGAGTTTATAACAAAAGAAATGAAAAAATTTTTCCATAATAATCATAATAATAAATTTATTAAAGATATTTATTATGAGATTTTAAAGCAATATTCAAAAACTGATAATAAAAATATAGATAAGTACTTAGTGTTCCAAGATTATATAACTGTAGCTAAATTATTAAAAATTTGTGATAAACGAAAAGATAAGTCTTTATTATATAATACATATGTTGAAGTTATGAAGAAATGATTAGATTATCTTAAAGATAAAAATATAGAAAAATTATCTATTTCTCATTTTAATATACCAGAATTAATGCATAAAAATTCTTCTGAAAATTTAGCAAAACAGGGATATTTTAATAGACTAGTATATCCTTATGTTAATATGATGCATACTATATTAAATCCCCCAAGTCTATCTAATAATAGTGGTGGTGATGACGGAGACGATAACAATAATAATAATAATTCTTATAATAATAAGATAAAAGTTGGGCATTATGCTCAAGATAATTATGAATCCTTTAAATGAAAACTAGATATGGTAGCACGAAGTATGAAGAGATCAACAAATAACCCTTTTAAAAAAAATAATCTAGGATCGGTAATGTATGGATTTAATTCAGTAATTACACTCCTAAGAGATAATAGACCTCAAATTCTAGAAGCATTAAATGCATTTAATGCTGAGTTACCGGATGATGATATACAAGAGATTATTGATGAGATTATGTATCATATGATAACCATGGAAAATCATCTGGTAGAAGGGTTGCGTGTTCTCCAATTAGAAGAAGGCGAGCGCTACATAATAACTTTTGTTCCAAGCAATAAACACGGAATAGAACATATTGAAATTAGACTTATAGACCCTCATAGCGATGAAATGATTGTATTTAATATAGAGACGTTTGTATTATTTAATAGATACCTACATGGTATGGATGATTTTTTAAATAACATATACAGAAATAGACACAAAAATAGAAAAAGATAATAATAAGTACTATAGCTAGTATACTAAAGATTTATACTTGACTGTAATTGATGCTTAATAAATTCTTATATGCAAAAGTTTAATTAATAAATAATACTTATAAGTATTATAATTCCCTAATATAATTATTTTTTTTTTCATATTACTGTCAGATATACTATTTGTATATCTGATAGTATATTTTCATTAGCTCAAAGGTAGAGCTGAATACTTCTAATATTCAGATTTTAGTTCGAATCTAAAATGAAAATATTATGAATATCTTTTTATTATGTACTTACTAATTAAGTACTTTTAAGGGTCATTTTTAAGTAATTAAAACCTAGTTAGTACTAATTTAGGTATCTATATTTATTTATATTAATAACTATAGGGTTTGGTAGGATTTATTAATAATTTTATTAATTCAATATTAGTATAATTAGATATGGCTTAATTAGTTAGTTATATACCAATATATAATTACACATGGATTTGTTATTTACATTGCATTACACTACATTATACTACATTATACTATACTAGGTTACACTAGATTTATTATTCTCATTTAAGTTAAATAAAAATTATTATGTATTATTCTCCTACAGTTGTTTCAATTATAGAAGTTATTTTAGTTTTAGTTCCTACCTTATTAGTTGTTGCTTATGTAACTGTTGCGGAGAGAAAAACTATGGCAAGTATGCAAAGAAGATTAGGTCCTAATGTAGTAGGGTATTATGGTTTACTACAGGCATTTGCTGATGGATTAAAACTTATGTTAAAAGAGTATGTAGCACCAACACAGGCTAATATTATTTTATTCTTTTTAGGCCCAGTTATTACATTAATATTTGCTCTTTTAGGTTATGCTGTTATACCTTATGGACCCGGGTTAGCAATTAGCGATTTTAATTTAGGAATATTCTATCTGTTAGCTGTTTCTTCTTTAGCTACTTACGGTATATTATTAGCTGGTTGAAGTGCTAATAGTAAATATGCTTTTTTAGGATCTTTAAGGAGTACTGCTCAATTGATAAGTTATGAATTAATTTTAAGTTCTGCTATACTTTTGGTTATTATGTTAACAGGTAATTTAAATCTGACTGTAAATATTGAATCTCAAAGAACAGTTTGATTTATATTACCTTTATTACCTATATTTATTATATTTTTTATAGGGTCTATAGCAGAAACTAATAGAGCTCCTTTTGATTTAGCTGAAGCGGAATCAGAACTTGTTAGTGGTTTTATGACAGAACATGCAGCAGTAGTCTTTGTATTTTTTTTCTTAGCTGAATATGCAAGTATAATTTTAATGTGTATACTTACAAGTATTTTATTTTTAGGGGGGTATCTATTAATGAATAATTTATATATATTTAATTATATTAATTTTTTTAATTACTTTACTTTAACTTATGATGAAATTATTTCTTGAAGATCTTACACAGAGCTATTTTTATATGACCCTCTTATAGAAGGACTACTGTATGGATTAAATATAGGATTAAAAAGTTCTATATTAATATTTATTTTTATATGAGCAAGAGCTTCTTTTCCTAGAATTCGTTTTGATCAATTAATGTCTTTTTGTTGAACAGTTTTATTGCCCATCTTATTTGCTTTAATTATATTAATACCTTGTGTTTTATTTAGTTATAACATTTATCCAATTAATATAAATTTATTATAAATTATATTTAATATACGTTATTTATATTAACCTCGATTTTAATCTTATTTTTTTTTTAGAGTGTGAAAATTAAATATAAATACCCAGGGCTAATCGCCTTATACCTTAACCGATAGTACTTTATAACTTTTAATAGAGTAACCCGGGCCGGGTTATTCTCATTAGCTCAATGGTAGAGCAAAATACTTCTAATATTTGGATTTTAGTTCGAATCTAAAATGAGAATCTGGTACTTGGTGATTATAAAAGGAAAGTCTAAAGTTTATTAATTTTATACTTAAATAAAAATTTAAGTTTTAAATAGAAATTAGAAATTAAGAAAAATAATTAAATATTAAATAACTAATCTTAATAATGCGGACATTCAAGCTTACCAGAACTTTTATTTAGAAAAAAAATGTGGATACATTAGCATATACAGTAAACAGCTTACCGTAATTCCAAGTTTCAACCTATTATCCCCCCCCCCTTAAGGGTCGGATAGTAAGATAAGGGCCTGCGGGCCCAGTACGCACATAGGGCCTACCCCCCCCCCTAAATTTGTTAGTGATGTGACGGATAATTAATATTTGTAATTATCTTACATTAAAAAAATAGATGAGTTTGGTGATGGCTCTGATTGAACGCTGTCCAAATACTTGACACATGCTAATCGAACGTTTAATTAATAGCGAAAGCTAAGGCTTTAAAGCTTAGTATTAAGCTTTAAATATCCTAAATTAAAAGTGGTGTACAGGTGAGTATTAGATTTTTGGCCTACCTTAAAGTGAAGTAAAATCCTTCATATACAAAAGGTTGTAATAACCGCTTTAAGAGGATAATTAATATCGCAGGGATAGGTAGTTGTTAAGGTAATGGCTTAACAAGCCTACAATTCTCTTAGTCGAAACTGAAAAAGGTTGATCGACCACATTGGGGATGAAAAAATCCCAAGGCAAGTAAGTACAGCAGTGGGGAATCTTGGTCAATGGCCTAACGGCTGAACTGGTAACTTGGAGGAACGAACACCATTAGGGCTTTTATCTCTAATGGATCAATCGATTTATCGAATAAAGTTCTGTATACATATTGATAATGACAATTTGTACATATTGTCTTGACTAATTACGTGCCAGCAGTCGCGGTAATACGTAAGAGACTAGTGTTAATCATCATAAATAGGTTTAAAGGGTACTCAGACGGAAAATATTCGCCTAAAAAAGGGACAATTTTTCTAGAGTTTTATGTAAGAAGATCGTACTCTAGAGTGTAGAGATCATATTTGTTGATACCTAGGGGACTGGTAAAGGCGAAGGCAATCTTTTATGTAAAAACTGACGTCGAAGGACGAAGGCAAAGGGCACGAACAGGATTAGATACCCCAGTAGTCTTTGCAGAGAATTATGAATGCCATAGGTTAGATAAAATAATTTAGTTAAAGTAAATCTTAAAGATTACTTGTTAGTACTACGATCATGGACGTTCAGTCAATGGATATCGTATCTTACTAATCTTAAAAAGTGACGAGGTTATTTATATTATTTAGTCTATAAATGAAAGTGTAAGCATTTCACCTCAAGAGTAATGTGGCAACGCAGGAACTGAAATCACTAGACCGTTTCTGACACCAGCAGTGAAGTATGTTATTTAATTCGGTGATCCACGAAAAACCTTACCACAATTTGAATATTAATAAATATATATTTTAGGCCTAGCCATAAAATGAAGAAAGATAAGATAAGGATAGTATTTTATATACTATTTTAGATTTTATAATTTGATTGTTAATACAAGTGTTGCACGGCTGTCTTCAGTTAATGTTGTGAAACTGTGGTTCGGTCCATGGAATTAACGAAAACCCTTGCTTTATTTGTAAATATTATAATATAACCTAAATAAAATAAAAAAGTATCTAGGAAACATATTTATAATTATTTCTTGTTATAAAGCAGTTCACCTCTATATTGGATATGATAAAAGGGATCAAGACAAGTCATCATGGCCTTAATATTGTGGGCTATCGACGTGCCACATGTTCCTAAACAAAGAGATGCAAAAATGCGAATTTAAGCTAATCTCAAAAAATAGGATAAAAAAGGATATGGATTGTAGCCTGAAATTCGGCTGCATGAATAAGAAATTGCTAGTAATCGTGAATCACCATGACACGGTGAATAAAACCTCGGATTGGTACTAACCACTCGTCACATGCTGAAAGGAATATGCGCAATAAGTTTGCTTTTTTGTTATAAGTAAGTAAATATATAAGTTTTAGATTTTATAATGGGATCCTTCGTATGCGTGATTCTGATTAGTGTTAAGTCGAAATATGGTTCGTGTAGTGGAAGTTGCACGGGACTTATCAAAGTTAAACAATACAAAAATTATTGTGATATGTAATTAGAGAATTTTATAATTCTACTTAATTAATACATATTATACTTGCTTATTTTAATAAGTTGAGTATAGACCATGAAGGTACACAATTAAAAATAAACTAATAATCTTTATTAGTTTATTTTTAAGGAGAGTTCCGTTTGTTGGTATGACGGGTTAAGCTGTAAACTTAATGACTACTTAGTCGTCGAAGGTTCAATTCCTTTTTCTCCTATAAGAATACTTTTTAATAGATATTAATATATAATATATAGCTATAAAGACTCAAAATTATTTGAATAATAAAATAAAAAGACATATATTAGTTATTTATTAAATCTACATAGCTTCTATAGCTCAACGGTAGAGCATAATACTGTTAATATTATGATAGATGTTCGATTCATCTTAGAGGCTATTAATGGTAATATCCTTAAATTATATAAATAATACCCATAAGCATTACAGTAACTAAATTTCGTTAATGTAAATTAAAATAATTGCATATTAAATATATAATTACCTATATGACTAATATAGCTAGAAGTAATTTTCAAGATCATCCTTTTCATTTAGTATCTCCATCTCCTTGACCTTTAAACACGAGTATTTGTCTGTTAAATTTAACTACTAGTGCGGCATTATCTATGCATTATTTTAATAATACTTATTATTTATTTTATATAGGTTTAATTTTAGTTGTTTCATCTATGTCTTTTTGATTTAGAGATATAATATCCGAAGGTACTTTTTTAGGTGATCATACTCTAGCTGTGCAAAGGGGATTAAATTTAGGAGTACTACTATTTATAGTATCTGAAGCATTATTTTTTTTAGCTATATTTTGAGCTTTCTTTCATAGTGCATTATCACCTACTGTTGAATTAGGAGCTCAATGACCTCCTATGGGTATAGATCCTATAAATCCTTTTGAATTACCTCTTCTTAATACAGTGATACTTTTATCAAGTGGTGCTACAGTAACTTATGCTCATCATTCTTTAATACATGGGGAAAGAAAAGAAGCTTTATATGGTTCTATTATTACTATTTTATTAGCAATAATCTTTACAGCTTTCCAAGGTATAGAATATAGTGTAGCATCATTCACTATTAGTGATGGTGCTTTTGGTACATCTTTTTTCTTTGGAACTGGTTTTCATGGGTTACATGTTATAATTGGTACTATTTTCCTGTCAGTTGCTTTGTGAAGAATATACGCCTATCACTCAACTGATAATCATCATTTAGGATTTGAGGGTGGTATTTTGTACTGACATTTTGTAGATGTTGTTTGACTTTTTTTGTATGTATCTATATATTATTGAGGGTCTTAATTAAAATATCCAAGTAGAAAAATAGCTAAATAAATAGATTATTAAGTGGTTCACTTTTTAACTGGACCACTTAATAATAGTAGGAAAAGGGTAGGGTTTTAGTATAAAGGTAATACATATGACTTTTAATCATTATTATATGGGTTCGATCCCCATAGATCCTAACTATAAGGATTTACATAAATATAAATATATATAGCTATAAATTATATTTTAATACTTAAATTTATTTAAATATAAAAGAGTATTTAAACGTCTATGTTTTAATGGTAGAAATGGCAGTTTCCACCTGCAGAGTGTGGGTTCGATTCCCTCTGGACGTAAATTACTTAATATTAGTTGTTATTTTTTCAATAAAAAACTTTTTAATTATGATTAACCTAATATAATTTAAGAATTAGTAACTTAATTGGCAGAGAACTTCCTTGTCACGGAAGTAGATGCCGGTTCGATCCCGGCCTAATTCGCAGAGGAAAAGTTAGGTAGTTTATAAACTTGTTAGTGATGTAAAAAATACATTTTCATTATAAGGGATTATAATTATATTGTAAATAAATTTATTTAGGTATTTAAAATATAAAAAAAAAATATATTTAAGGAGGTATATACTAAATTTTTTTGGATAAATTTTATTATAAAAAATATTTATTAATAAGGAAAAATTACCACTGGTAAGGTGAGATGTTTGCTAAACATTATACAATAGTATCTGTCAGTTCGATTCTGGCTTTTTCCGGTATACCATAGTTAAATTCACTTTTCGTGTAATGATATAAATTACAATTAATATTCAGGTTAATTTAGAACCTTTTTTATTCATAATAATATGTAAATATGGAAAATATAAAAATTTTCAATATTTTTGTATAGCTGCTGAATTAATAAATAATAAGTATCATTTATTAGATAAAGGACTAGAAAAAATTAAATTGTTGAAATTAAATATGAATTGAGGTAGATATTAAAAAAAAAATAATTTATACTAGATAAAAAAAATATAATTTAGGAAAAGTATGGTTTAAGTTATATAGGTTTCTCTTATTACATTTTTAATTAAATGTCTATAAATATAAAATCTATAAACTTAAATATATTTTATTTAAATATAAAAGAGTATTTAAACGTCTATGTTTTAATGGTAGAAATGGCAGTTTCCACCTGCAGAGTGTGGGTTCGATTCCCTCTGGACGTAAATTACTTAATATTTTTAATATTTAATTCTAAATAAGGAGATACGTTACCTATAAGGTAAGATGGGGGCGATGATTTTTAGAGTCAGTAAGAATGTAGTTTAAATAGGCTAAAACAGAAAGCTTCAACCTTTTTAATCTTAGTTCAAGTCTAAGCGTTCTTGTACGAATTCTAATTAAACATATAAAAATCTTTAGTATATTAATTATTTTCCTGTAAAATTAGGTTTAACATATATTTTTGATATGAATAATTTATTTTTAATAAATGAAACTTTTACTAATGGTTATATATCTAATGTATTAGATATTATATCTATATTAGCTGTTTTTTGTGGTATATTAGTTATTATTAATAAAAATCCTATAATATCAGTCTTATTTTTAATAGGATTATTTGCTAGTGTTTCTTCTTATTTAATTATATTAGGTTTAAGTTTTATAGGTTTATCTTATTTAATAGTATACATAGGTGCAGTTTCAATTTTATTTTTATTTATTTTAATGCTTATTAATATTAGAATAAGTGAACTTCAAAGTAATACTAGTAATAGTATACCTTTAACTATTATTCTGGGTATTTCAATTAGTTATTATTTATTTCAATTATTACCTTATGATATAGCTATTTTAAGTAATTTTAATAGTAATATTAATAATAATTTATATAATATATACATAAATAAACAAAATAATTCTAATTATTTAATTAATACTACTCAAAATAATGATTTATCATTTGTTACTGGTAAAATATGAGATGGAAATATGGCAGAAACTAATCATATTACAACTATAGGTAACATAATGTATACTAATTACAACATATGATTAATAATAGCTAGTTTTATACTTTTATTAGCAATGGTAGGAGCAATAGTAATAACTATAAAACAAAAAAATTAACTTTATGTAAGGAGTAATAGTTATAACTATAAAAAAACTATCTTTAAAAGAAATTGGCTCAATGGTAGAGCAACCGTTTTACACACGGAAGGTTATGAGTTCGATTCTCATATTTCTTAAACTTTTTTTTAGATTCTTTTACTTAACTGGTAAAGTGCATTTTTGATAAGAATGATATTCAAGTTCAAGTCTTGAAGGAATTAAAGAGAATTGACCGAGTGGTTTAAGGTGGCTAGCTTGAGACTAGTTATGGATTATCTCCATCATGGGTTCGAATCCCCTATTCTCTGTCAATTAACGTTTTTTTGAAATAAAATATTATTTAATAATAAGTTTTTAGTAAAAATAATATTTTAGTAAATTACTACGATACGGGTTAGAGTCAGATTGGTTACGACACTTCATTTGGGATGGAGATTTTCTGTGTTCGAACCACAGTAACCCGAAGTACTTATACTACTGTATAAATCACTTAGAAATGTAATGGATATATTAATATCAAAATTATATTATATAATATATATAATATATAAGTATATAAAGAGACTATTATGGAAATCTGCGCTATGTATTAAAGAGGTTTAATTTATGTATGTAGAGGTAGCCTTACCTAAACTACCTAATCACCTGACATATGAACTCTTAGAGAAATTATTTAATAAACGAAGTGAAGTGAAATATCTTATTAACTTCAGGAAAAGAAATCAAACGAGATTCTATAAGTAGTGTGAACGAAAATAGAGTAGCCTATAAATCATTTTTTGACTATTTAAAAATGATATAAATAAGTAAAATGGCTTTAAAGCTGTTTGAATATTATGGGGAACCTTCCTCAAAGGCTAAATATAATACATAAGCCATAGAGAACAGTACCGTGAGGGAATGATTTTTGAAATAGTAGTTTTATAAGCAGTTCAAGCAAAAAAAAGCAAGAGCGTACCTTTTGCATAATGGGTCACCAAGTTAACATTAGATGCGAGCAAATTTATTTTAGTTTTTTTTTCACAAAAATTTATTTAAAATCGTATTATTGTAATAATTTTTTAGTATTTATGTTATATGGGTATGTTAAATAACATAAATTTATTGAAAATAATATTTTTGTATGGACATTCCATTTTAAACCTTAATATGTATTTTTTTTTAATTAAAAATAATATATATTAAATAAGAGGAGATAATTATAAAAAATAGATATGCGTAGTTAAACCGATCATTAAAATAATGAATAGTGTCTAAAGTTAGACCCGAAGCCTGGTGATCTTACTATAGTCAGGGCTATAAAGGCCCGAACGGGTTATCGTTGCAAAGATATCCGAAGAACTATGGTAAGCGAGTGAAAGACAATACTGACCAGGATAGCTGGTTTTCTGCGAAACCTATAATAGTAGGCAATTTAAGTAACATCTTAGTAGGTACAGAACTTAATCTCAGACAAGATGTATATTTTCATATATGAAAAATGAAATACATTTTATTTTGTATACATCGGGGGATCGTGAAGATTTTATCGGTGAGTATGTAGACTCGGAATGACAAAGATGAATCTTGAATTATCAGACATAGAATGATAAGGTTGTATGTCAAAAGGGAAACAGCCCAGAACAAGAGTTAAGGTTCCAAAATTATTATTAAGTGAAATTAAGAAAGTTTTTATATAAGTCGACAAGAAGATGGGCTTGGAAGCAGCCATAATTTGAAGATCTCGTAACAGAGTCACTTGTTAAATCTTAAGAGCATCGAAAATTTAACGGATCTAAATAATATACCGAAACCTTGTCCATATATAACATTAATTATTATAATGTTATATAATGGGGTAGCAGAACGTTGAGTTAATATTTGACTTTTCTTTATTAAAGATAATTATAGGACAACTCAAGTGATAATGGTGACATGAGTAACAAAAAAGAAGAGCTTTGTACTAGCTATTTCTTAATGTAATAGATCGCCTAGTGCAAAGCTTTCTCGCCTAAAGCTTATGGAAATTTTTAGACAAGTAACGGCCTCTAAGTTAATAATCTTAAGATTATAACGATGAGAAAATCTTATTACTTTGAAGGACAACATTTTTAAGTGGAAAATGTGCTGGAAAATATTAGTAATAACAAATAACTTATTTATAAACTAAATAGATGAAGTTTATAAATAAAAAACACCGTACCTAGATACTGCAACAAGTAAGCTAGTAGAGAATACGAAGGCGTTAATGAGATAACAATCATAAAGGAACTCGGCAAACTAACTACCGTAACTTAGGGATAAGGAGGGCTCATTAATCTCGATTAATACGAGTAAAAAGGAAGAAGCATGAAATATTGTTGTACGACTGTTTAATTAAAACAAAGCACTTTGCAAAAAGATGATAAATCTAAGTATTGAGTGTGATCTCTGCCCGATGCCGGCTGGTTAACGAATTAACTAAATTAAAAAAAATTTGGTCTTAGAGGAACCCCCGGTTAATGGCGGCCTTAGCGTGAGGGTCCTAAGGTAGCGAAACGCCTTGGCCGTTAAATGCGGTCTTGCATGAATGATGTAACGATACAACAGCTGTCTCTATGA
>Ga0247765_1000286_pt1 | contig 40848 bp, 37 predicted proteins | sample UWRJL106311C6_FD_179949 | JGI IMG/M metagenome (GOLD analysis project Ga0247765, IMG submission 179949) | Plant litter microbial communities from Arlington Agricultural Research Station in Wisconsin, United States - UWRJ-L106-311C-6 | ecosystem: Environmental > Terrestrial > Plant litter >... | reverse complement strand
CCTTCATTCTGAACAGGAACGCGTTCAGCCCTATTGCCCCGGTGCGTAGTTGGGTAAGGAGCGAGCTTTTTGCCTTGGTAAGCCCACTGTGTAGGTTGAGTGGGAAGTGTTCAGGTGGCTTCCCCCGAATTTAGGATTTTAGGAAAGGGAATATTCCGTTTCCGGTTATTATTATAGGGTTTTGCGTTATTAAAGAAATCCGTAATAATACCTAATAATATAAACCTAGGAAAGTATAAATCCTTTTCTACCTAATATATGGCTTTGAAATTATTATTTAGAAATAAAAATAAAGTATTATTACTAGAAGAATTATTATATTTATCCTAAAAACTACTATTCTTAATACTATAGTATAATAACGAGTTATTAAGTATTATAACTATCTCAGCTAAGTTTTTCGGAATTTAATTATAATTTTATACCAAAATATTAATAAATTTAAGGCTAGTATAACTTTTAAAGTAACGCTTAATAACGGGTTTTCAACTAGTTAAGGTTTTAGGACTTTAATTTACTAATTTAACTCGAAGGCAAGCCCGTTTTGTTTTTAGATTATTCAATATATTAACTAATATATTCTTATCTTCCAGACACCTACACCTCTTCCTTACATTAGGCTTAAAGGTACTATAAGCATCTTTAAAATAATACTATAAAATTAATTTTAAATAAATATTTACTAAATAATACGGATATAAATATAAAATAAAATTATTCGTAATTATTTTTTCAAAATATTCTAAAATATATTAAGAAATATACCGCTTCCAAAAGGTAGGATCCTTGAAAGACTGCATTTGTTATTTGGCTAGGAGGAGGGTATTTTCGAAATAAATAAGGTAATACCCAAAACAAGTTATAGCGTAGTGGAAAACGACTAGGTCGCAGCGGAAAGGAATATCTATATTCTCAAGGTAGGTTTAATAATAAGCTTCCCAGCCCACGGTATTAGTAATTTAAGTACTATAAATGGAATAAAATATAGCGAACTCGTACTAGCTCTTAAGGTTATCCTTAAAACAGCTATATACGTAATACTATTTACCTTAAATTAAAATACTAATAAGATAATATTAAAGGTACTTATATTACGGTTAAATAGGTATTTATACCTTTTAATTATCCTACTGTAAAAATATACTAAATAGCAACCTTTTATAAGCCGAAATACCTTTTAGTATATAACTTGGGAATTATTTTTTAAAAGGGTAATAAGATCCTTAAAAGCAAAAATACCCTTAGGACTATATAATAAAATTACTAGTATAAAGGTATCGGTAAATCAATTTTGCTTGGAAATTATATAGCGGATAATTCAGTTAAAGTAATTATAACGCTAATCACTTTTGTTGTAAATCTTACGTTAAGTATTGTAAATTCGCGGTTAACCCTTTTTATATTTTTCCAATTTTATATCGCGAAACCTTTATAATTAATAATAAATCCGGTTAAGCTAGATTTTAAGTTCTTCTTATACTTTTTTTATAATAACTATTTTAATCCTAAAAGAGAGAACCTTAATTTACTCCTAAAATTTAATATATTCCTAACGCTACTTTAATTCCTTAATAACTCTAGCTAGAAGTAACTATAGAAAACCTAGGTTCCGACCTATAAAAGCAGATCGGAAATTTTTAATAACATCGCGTTATAGTTTTAGGCCAAAATATACAACTACACCATTTATATTACTTATATTATCTAAGTAGTAACTAATAAGGGTTTTTGAGTTTCTATACCCAGCAAACTTTATAATTTAGCTAAAAAAGTAACTACTATCTATTTTTAATTAATTTCTAATATCCTTTGGCTTAAAAAAAGTTAAAGGTTTTATTATCAACTTTAATCAGTTCTTCCCTACAAGTAGCATATAAGCCTATCCCTTTAAAAAAATTCGCCCGTTTTACCTAATCTGAACATTAATAGCCCCAAGCATCCTTATTTTTAGCCTTAAAAGTAGGGCGGATTTAAGGTATCTTAGGCCAAATTATATTAAGAACAGGCCTATTTTAGTACTTAAGGATAAAACCGTCTTAAGTCTCGGGGCTAGGTGAATTATTCAAAATAAAGCCATTTTTAGATATTTCGGGGAAAATTAAGTCGCCTAAAACATCGTTAGCCTACTCTAAAATCTAATACTTCTCCCCTAATAGTAGCCTAATAGCAAAAACGTTTTATATAATATAAAATTCCCTAAACGTACTACGCAAAATAAAAATAACCAGTAAAAATAAGATACTATTAACGAAAAGAGGAAGTATAGGAGATAATTCCTTATAAAAAGGGTATTTTAGCCTAAATATATTCCGTTAGATTTCTAGACCGTTAAATTATAGGAGATTTTTAACTTATTTTTTCGAAGTGTTTTATATACCTTTAGCAAAATCTCTTTTAAAACCCAATTTAATATCCAACTCTCCGTCTTTTTACCCAATTATATAAAGTAAATCCTATTTAAGAATTTAGCGCTAAAAATAACCTTTAATTATACTATTCCTTATATTTACCTAATACTTCACTATATAAATTTCCTGCAACTTTGCGCTAATATAATAATATATATTTAATAGGTAAGATAAAAATACCCGGACTCCTTTATAAACGTAATTATAGTAGTTATTCTTCCAATACTTCTCTTACATATAAACGTAATTTTTAATAATTAAAAACGTAGGTTTTTTTTCTATAATCGAAAGAGGAATTTTAAACCTCAGAATATTTTAAATATACTATCCTATATTAGTTAAAATTATAAAAATATCTAATAATTACTAGTATATTTACAAGGCACATTAAGTCGTAGATTTTTTTAGGGATAAATAAGTTAGTCTTACGTTTCTAAACCAATATAAATTTTCGAACCTTATTTTATATTATTTTAACAATTGGTCTATTTAGTATTTTATCTAACCTCGCCTTAATTAAGCGTCCGATACTCTCCGCAAAATATTTCATTATCTTTATATTGCATAGGTCGGAGCTAGGGAATCTTTTCTCGTACCTATAAGTTATTAATACAGGTTTTTAAATATAAATTTAGAAGCAGAACTAACGCAACCTATATACTTATTATCTTTACGTATTATAATTTAGAGCTTAAAGCGAGCTTTTTGTAAATAGGCTTATTATCAATACCAAATTTATCCTTAAAAAGGCCATCTTATATAGCTCTTTTAATTAAATCGTCCGGGTCCTTATCTTTTAAACTGCTTTTTTTAGGCTTGGGGCTTATATTATAAGAATTTAGGTTTGTTAATAATATAAGATTAAAAAAACTAAAAGGTATATTTAAAGATAAGGAGGAGGTAGGGGAGGCTGTTTTAAGGGCTTAGGTAGTAGTAGAAATTACGTAACCCCTACTAACCCAAATAGTAGCGAGAAAATATGGAAGGGGAATGTAAGGGGCTTTTTAAAAATTCTTTAAACTACCCTAGGATTAAAATATCTTCTAAATATAAATATTTAATAATTACTAAATAGTATTAATATACGAAATGCCCTTTATCTTGTAACAATACCCAGTAATAAAGGCATCTCCTAAATATCCCCAGTATCAATAACTAGTAGTAGATATAAGCATTACCAAGTGGAAAGGTCTAGACGAATTATCCATAAAGTTCTGGGTAGTAGTTATTACAGGTGCAAATGTCCCAATTCTAGGCCCTTTCCACCATTTTTGGGCCCTTCAGCTAAAACTGCACCTTCTCGGAATGCTATGCTGTTCAATGGGCAAATATTAGCCGAAGCTGAGCTGGGGCTGATCTAGACTGATCAAACGTGACGAAGAGCCACGTGACTATGAGCACGGGCGTTCGTCGATTTTAGGGTCTTATAACAGCCTTTACACGACCCTAAAATCGACACCACGAATTTCCCTTTTCTTCTTTGGAACTGAGCAGTTGCCGCCTTAGGCTGAGCCAGACTGAGCCAGACTGAGCGAAGGGGGCACAATTCTAGGCTGCCTCGGCTACAGTTGCCACACAGGTCTAAAGTAGCGGTGGAGTTAGTTTTGGGACCTCAACCACCACTTAACCGCGCATTTCCTTCACTCCAATTACAGGAGCAGAAAAACTCTGCAATTTTAACACGTCGATAAATCATGTATATTATATTCGGATTCCAAAAGTGTTGTGTAACGTTCCGTAGGTTCCAAAAGGCTTAGGTAACTGTAGAATAGCTAGCACTGTTGGTCTTATCGTTGGTAGGGTCGCCGTTTACGAAGCGGTTAAGCAAAAGGGTATAGAAGGGAAAGTGTTAATTTTTGGGCGAAGTAGTATAATTATGGCCTTTATCGCGCTTTCTCTAGTAGTTGAAGGGATTGGTTACTAAGCGATTTTGGTTGAGGTTAAATACTGCAGTAGTAGTATTAAAGCGAAGGCTGCCGATAGGCGTGGTTAGGAAAACGAGTATGGCGACCCTCCATCGAGCATTGGCGAGAATTGGCCCACGTCTGAGGTGCCTCTAGGGTTCCATCGGGAACCGCATACAATGTTTCCAAGAGGGCCGCCGATAAGAGCCGCAAAGGCAGGCCTCGAGCGAACGTCGTGCAAGCTCCTGCGGCTTTGGAATGCATCTCTCACCGCCGAAGCTTCACTGCCGTGCGTCTTGGTCAGTATTCCACTGCATTCTATTCCGTTGCGGCTCGTTGATGCGTCAGAGATGATGACTAGGTACACACACACACCTTTCAGGGAGCAGAGGAAGCAGAGGAAGGTCGACATCTCGGCGGGATTGTCTCCAGTGGAGCGCATCGTGGGGGCTGTGGAGTCGACAAATCTTTGCATCTTGGGACAACTTGGCTGCCGAATGCAGGATGGTTTGCTGGCAGCCTGCCAGTCATGGTATCATCAACGCGGCCAAGCGAGTCTGATGGTTGGACACTCCACTCCAATACGAAGTTCATCCTGGAGACTGGATCCTGGTTGAGTTCGATCGGATGGGGTGGAGCGTTCAAATTTCATGCCCAAGGAACAGGGCGTCCAACTTCCAGCTTTCTGTGGTCGCCACTCGGCCCCGCTAACCGAAATCCCAGCCAGCGCAACAGAGCAGGCGTGCTTATAAGGCACAGCTCGGCATCTATATGCGCTTTCTTTTCGTTATCTTGGAGTGTATGCCTAGCAATGAGGGCAGAGAGTAAGGAGACTGAGCGGCGACCCCAAGAAGCAGGAAAAGTCTTGGCGACGCACCATGCACGACGAATTCTGGGGGACGTGCGCAGACATCTGCAACCACAGCGAGGCCCTCCGGTTCTTCCCCATGATCTGTCAAATAACACCTTCACGTTCCAACTCTCCGAAAATACTATCCGAGTATTTCCGATAGTCTGCTGCATAGTCTTGAGTATGTCAGTCGGGTTACCTTCACCATCAAGCCCTCATGTGCTCCTAGGCCCTCTACAACCTATAAAATAACCAGATACCGAAAGAGATGCAGCACGCCCAACGAGCCTGATTCCCACCAAGCCCTTCCAGCACACCACCCAACAAACCGCCAACACCCTGGGTAACACCACCAACAACTGAGCCGACACCACCAAGCAGATCCCCCCCCCGACCAATCTTTCCTACCCCATTGCGGCCCCCGGTAATGCCAGTCATCGCACCTCCGACTCCCCGTCCCAACCCGCCAACCACACCCCCAACCCCAACCGGACTTCCTAATCTAACTCACGACGGCAGCATCCCGCTGCTTCTCGCCTTTCTTCTTCCAACCAGGCCAGACCGATACTGCAATGATGATCAACAACAACGCGAGCGCAGCCAGCGCAGCTAGGACAGAGTAAACAATCATCCCGGATCGGCTGTACGCGGGACTGCCAGATGCCAACTGCAACCCTAACCACCCATTGAGAATGCCCAGCAGGACCAAAACACGGCCGTACCAAATATGCAATCCAGTCCACGCCGAGGGCTTTTGTGTACCGAGGTGTCGGCGGTGGTGTATGTACCCAAAAACGGGTTGAAGGAGAAGAGCAGCGATCACGAGGGTTCCGAGAATGGTGTGTGCATTGTTATGGAGCTGCCGTCCATGCGTCAGCTGAGGAGTATCTATTGGGAAGTGGATTGGAGGGGAGAAGAGCGTACCCGGCCGATGATCTTGGCAAGACGGATGCCTGAACCTAGACCGGCTATCGTCAGAGCCAGACCAGCGAGTTGACACGAGGCGTGGACCAGGACGATATGTTTAACGCGGAGAAATCGAATTAGGATGGCACCGAGGGGCATGAAGATGGCAAAGGCGAGTCCCATTGTACTTCCATGGATTGTAGCGAGGGATGGAACCTTTGGGAGGTCCTGAAAGATGATATTAGGCATTGATGACATGATGATAAGCTGAATGCTAGCTTAGTTTACTCCGAGGTGACAGAACTAGCTGCAGAAGTTGTCCAGAAGCGAGAGCTTTATATCCATTCCGATCAGCAACCCATCGCCAGCCAAGTCTCTGGCATTTGAACGCAAGGCGAGGCCTCCAAGGTTGATAGGTTCAGAAGTTTGGAGGCAATCGAAAGTTCCCTACATCAACAAACACGTTCCGGTTCATCCAGTGCGGAAGCCGGCCTTCCGGTAGGCGGACAGCGCACATCACTGGCGGTAGACGGGAGATAGGGAAGGAAAGATCATGCAAGTGCCATTCCTGTGCGCGTTTGGCCAATCAGAACATACAGAATCACCAAACGCCGAGATTTGCGAAATCCGCGAGATCTGCACAAAAGTTCCGAGAAGTAAAAGGGGCGAAGCTCTTGGCGACCCACCTCAACTTTTCAATCTCTCTGGCCAATTGGATACCATGACGGTGTTCGATCCTTAGCTTATGGGCGACGCGCAGAGCCCGGTGGGATTATTGTCCGACGTGTCTGCCTTTTTTATCGAGTTCAAAAATGAAACAAAACAAAACCAGCATCAAACTTCCCGAGCATCTTTTCTACCATCGAACCGACGTTGTGTTCGCCACATGCCACCAGGCAAAAAAAAAAAAAAAAAAAGAAATGCGCCCTCTCAAACCTTCCTCTACACCACCGTCGGAGGTGATGGTCTCGAAGCCTAAGGCTTGCACTTGCTGTCGAACTCGAAAGGTGAAGTGTGACAGAGCCACACCATGTGGAACCTGTACTTCCTGGAACATTACTTGTTCATATCCGCCCCCTAAAAGGTTTTGCCGACGTACTGCTAGGAAAATGCATCTTCCGGTCCCGGCAAATCAGCATACGCAAGATGATGGAGGTTCCAGCCCGCAGTTCCTCGACGAAGCGTTTCGGAAGTTGCTCGCAGAGGTGGTTGTTGGAGCCCCTGAAAGATATGGAGATGATCTCAAGGTTTCAGCGTTGTCCACGAAAGCCGTAGGCGAGATGCAAGCCGTCAAGGACAGCCTCGAGAAGACACTCTCCCTAGCGGCAACGTGGGCGGCGAAACACCCTGCTCTCGCCGCCTCCTTCGCTTCTCGGCATTCTCTACGAGGCCTGGCCTTTCCATTCGATGCCTCACCCACGATGACACCCGACACGGCATTCCTCCATCCCACGTCCCCGAATGTTATGAGCGTCTACCGGAAAGTCTTCTTCGAAAAGATCGACCCCCTGATCAAAGTCCTCCATCGGCCCACAGTCGAGATTCTCCTCAGCAAAACCCTCGAGGACCCGGCGTCCCTGCTACCCTCGGAACTCTCCGTGGTCTTTTCCATCTACCTCGCCTCTCTCTGCAGCATGTCTAGTACGGAAGCATCGGCTTGCTGCGGCGGCATGTCAAAGCACACGGCACTAGCAACGTACAAGGGGGCCGTGGAACACGCACTCGTGAGAGCAAAGCTAGGCCACACGGACGATCTTACGGCCTTGCAAGGATTTGTCTTGTACCTCGGGCTCAATCGCTTCTTCGCCGAGCGCTCTCTGGACAGTACAAATGCCACTGACCAATCCCGGGCCAACAACCACCACAAAACATGGGCGCTGATTGGGTTTGCCTACCGACTTTTTGCATCCACCACCGCGTTATCCGACTCGGCACACAAGTCCCCGTTTGAGCAAGAAATGGGCAAGCGCCTGCATCTCGCGCTATGGTACCTCGAGCATCGCGCCCGTGAGGACCTCGGCCGCGGTGTTGTTTCCGAGTCGCCTTGGGATTCTGCGGCAGCAGCCGAGCTTTCCATTTTCCCGTTCGCCTCCCTTCCCGCCAACGCAAGAGATGCTGATCTCCATCCCGGCATGACCCTGCCGCCGGCGCCGCATCGCGGATGGACGGAAATCTCCTTTTCGCTGATGCAAATGGAGATAGCGACGACGACGCGCACGGTTCGAAGCACCGATTCGAATGGCATGCTGCTGACGCTGGTGCACAAGGTGGCCATGATCGATAGTTGCGAGGGTCGGATCAGAGAGGAGTATCTCCGGTATTGCGATGGGTCGTCGGTGGTGCATTGGCTTGCGAACCATGTGGCATATGTCCTGATCATGGAGTTGAGATTTCAGGTGTATGGGCAGTCGCCGCCGCCGCCGATGGTAGCGGGGGGCCCAGCAGCAAACGAGCTCCTTTTGACGGGCGCGATGGATATGCTCGACGCGGAGAAGCGGATGCGGGATAAAGAAGACCAAGAAGAATCGCAGGCAGTGCAGTGGGGATGGTTGCTGATGGAGTTTCTGCAATTCTGGCCTTTGATGTTCCTTCTTCAGCATCTGTCGTCGTCGTCTCGGCCGGTTCCCATCCCCCTTGGAGACCGTGCTTGGCGGGTGGCTGAGCGGTCGTTTCGTCGATGGGAACGTACTGGGAACAACAACAACGGCGTGGGGAGTAGTTTGTACATTGAGGCCTTGCGAGAGTTGTGGATGCAAGCGCAAGCCGCAAGAGTGTTTGCGGCTTCGGATATCTCAATGTTTTTTTGCCCAGATGGCTTCACTGGCGGCATGACGCAGCAGGGTGGTGGTGGTGGGATAGGTTCGACTGAGGATGTGAATGACTGGGTGGATTTAGAGGGCTCGTCGTATATGCACTGGGAATTAGACCAGGGTCCTTGGTACCTAGGTAATATTTAAGAACTATTGTTCAACGGAATCTTTTCTGTTGGAGAGGGGAGATAAACAGCAAACATTACCGCGGCTGTGGCAGGTTTTTATCATCTTTACAACCCCTAAATCCATGAATTATGGAGACCAGCAAAAAGCAACGGAATCGGAGAAAGGTTTCGCTGTGAACTCTTTCTTTTTGTCTATTTTTACAAAGTGTCACCTCGGCAAGCTAAAGTAAAAAAAACCAACGGATTGTGCCGCAGTAAAACTCACAGCGAGGTTACTGGCCCTGCATGGTGGTTCATTCGTTTGGAAGTCGCCCGTCTCAACGCCGCGTTCGTCAAGCCCGGCATCGCCAAGGATAGCAGCCCCTCGGGATTCTGGGGAGCCCATCGAGCAGTGGGAGAGCCCCATGTGGGGGGTGGATTGTCATCAACTACGCCAATTACGGGCTGCAGTTCTTCCTTCCCGACGGACGATTCTACCACGCTGCTTCGGGACAAGAATGTGGTTGTATACCCGATGACGACCATCCAGTAGCAGCAGCAGCAGCAGGAGGAGGAGGAGGAGGGGACCGAATCCGACTCTCCCGATGCCGCCGACAACATGAAATCTTCAACTTTGTCGTCGTCGTCGTCATCTTCGTCGTCCCTGTACTACTTCAAGATCAAGCAGGGCGATGGTCTGCGCACTTACGACGGCCTAGTCGGCTACTGGCCCTCCTTGGCACCGACCCACTTGAAGAACCCCAGTGGCGGCCCCATCCCCGGAAACGCCCTCGACTTCTCCATCCTCTACTCCTACTACGGTCCCTCCGAAGCGCCTATCACACACATCTCGACATCTAACTTCCCCGTCCTCCACCCATACCATGTCGACCCCACATCCCGCGCGTCCGGGACAAACCCAGAGACGTTCCACGCCCAACACTGCCGTATTCTCCAAGCCTTTGGCGCGCTGATAGTATCGAGGGACATCCCAGAACGACCGCCGCTGCCGCCGGCGCCGGCACCGGCACCGGAAGGAGGGACCACCAAGGGAAAAGAGGTAGCCGCGGACGTGGATGGGAGGAATAATACGCATGTGAGGATACCGGCGTTGGCGTTGGCGAAACCCCTTTGGTTGCAGCCGTACGTGGCCGAGGGGTTGTTGGATGGTACGGATGAGGGTAGTGATCACGGCGATAGTCACGACGAGGACGACACGCCATTGGAGAGAGCCATTGTGTATGGTACATTCGATGTTATGTCGCCGGATGACAAGATGAGGTTGGAGGACGGGCCGTATACCGCGTTGGAGGGGTACACCAAACTCAGGAGGCCCGGGCCAGATGGTGGGTTGTGAGGCACTTGGGGTACTACTAATAAGTACCTATCAAGGTACCTACCTAGGTAGGTACCTTAGTTTATGCAGTACATGGACAAAAAAAAACGTGAATAAATTGGTACCCCCGAAGGGCTGGGCTGCCAGTCCGAACCTAAGCCACCCCCGGCGCGACTGCCAATCTGACGCTTCAGGAGGTATTCCTCTCTAGATCTCCTAGCGGCAAATACACTCGGGAATTCCGTTTGTTACTTTCCCATACTTAGGTAGGCCCTTTAAGAAACGCTAATGGTGCTGTTGAAGGACGAACGCTTAGCTCTATCCATAAATGTAGGCGACACACTCACAATCCTACCTACCTACTTAAAAGTTATCATCATACTATCACCCTCTCCAGTCTGTCCGGATAAAAGGCCCAGACCAGATCCGATGCAAAGCAAAACCACGTGCATCAATCAGGCTCAGCTCAGCCAGTCCAGTCCGGTCCAGCCCAGACCCTTTTTTTTCTCTCTCAGGGGGGGGGGGGGAACATGGGAATAAAAAACGGCCGACCGGCCCCTCGGGAAAATCCTGGGCCGGCCCAATCCCGTTGTGTGGCGATACAAGGTCGATATTAACCATACTAAAAACACGCACGCATCCTGGGGAACTAGACTGGAACTAATGCAGAGACGTTAAATGGCTTATCCTATTCTCTGGTCTTACATGAGCATGCTCTTTGGGTTTGGACGAGAATAGCGTTCCCCAGATTTTCAGATTTTTCAGATCTATCCGGTTCGGGTTGCACCATCTTTGTCTCTTCTTCCACTGCGAGCAGTGAGTGGTATTCTATTGGTCGAGATGGTAAAATCTTGTACGACATACGGCTAGATAGATTCCTACTGACCTTACTGGGATATGCATTCCATACCATACCATACCGTACCATACCTAGATACTTTTAAAGATAGAAACATGTAACCCAACGCAGGGTCCTTTCCTTTCCCCTCCAATGCACAGTACACGGTGCACTAGGGGTTCCCGGCTGGGGAGTCATGTTTATTGCTCACATCACATTACCATTTGATATGATATTGATGACAGCTCAGACCCAAACCTGCACGGCTGATAGATTCGGATGCATCTCGTCCCGTGGGCCGTATGCACTTTGTTTTGGAGAAACCGAGATTAAAGCTTTTACCGCTGGTACGACTCTAGTTTTTTTTTTGTTTTTTACTCTGAGAGATGATACCCCTATCTATCTGTTGAGTAGTGTGATGGTGTGGAGGAAGTAATATAAAATGTTTCGTGCCCGGTAGTGTTTATTCTGTGTACCCACGTTCTCCTCTGGCTCCCTCAACTCAACCTCTAGCCAATCCCTGGTGGTGATCAGTGCCCCAAAATGCGCATCACTTTCGTGCTGCTTCTCAGCAGCGCCACCGAGCTTGTTCTCGGCTTACCTTCTGCCCCTGGTTCCCACCGCCGCCGACGCATCGTCAAGCGTTTCATCGCCGAACCCCGCGCCAGCCACGTCGATTGGAACGCGCCGCGTGGCGATGGCGATTTTCTCGCTCCGCGCGCCCATCTTCACAGCGAAGATTTTTTCAACAGTCCTTCCATTGCTCGTCGTTCTTCGTCTGCGTCCCTTTTCGACGCCAACCATGTTTCTGTCTCTGTCACTCCGGCTTTTAATTTGAGGGACAAGGAAAAACGCGCCACGTCAGGACAATGGGAGAATCTCGCCGGGTCCGGCTATTCCAAATATCATCCCGCTCCCGTCTCATGGGGCGGCCAACGCATGGATCTATTCTACATGAGCAAGGACAAGACGTGCCACTATAAGAGCCGGGACTGGGGCCACAAGGAAGAAAAATACCGCAGCTGGAGTTCCTGGGAAGATTTAGGTGGCGATATAGATGCCGCGCCGGCGGTATGTAGTCGGAAGAAGGAGAATATGCATGTTTTTTGCAAAGGCGGAGATGGACAGGCTTGGCATCGTACCTATAACTACGGAAGTGGAGGAGGATGGGGAAAATGGCAAGCCATGGGGGGAAACGTCAAATATGAACCCGCGAGCTGTTCCTGGGGAAAAGACCACGCCGCAGTCTACGTCTCGGCCCCCGACGGCCAGTGCTGGCATCGTCGGTACTACGAACCCAAGGAGAACAGCGGACAATGGTACGGCTGGCAGAACCTGGGCGGTTATCTGTCGGGCCCACCCAAAGTCGTGACCTATGGCGAAGGGCATCAGAGTGTTTACTGCAAGGGGACAGATGGACAGGCGTGGCATAAGAAGACAGACCCGAAAAAGGAAAGCGGGTGGGGTGATTGGGAGACGATTGGTGGCAGCCTGGATAGTCCCCCCGCGGCGGCGACGTGGGAGGATGGAAGCATGGATGTCTATGTTCAGGGGACGGATGGGAATTGCTGGCACAAGGGATACAAGAATGAGACGGTCACCGTGTATGACGACAAGACGAAAAAGAACACGACCACTACCCTGCCCAAGTGGGGGGAGTGGGAGAATCTCGGCGGGGAGATGAAGGAGGGGACGCCGCCCGATGTGGCTGTGGTTGGCGACAGCATGGAGGTGTACATCACGGGCGAGGACGATGCCGTGTACCGAAAGAAGTGGAAGGAAGGGTCTTGGACCGAGAAGTGGGAGCCCATGGGTGGTAATGTCGAAACCCAGCCTGCTGCTGTCACCTGGGACGACGGAAAGGTCGATGTTTACTTTACTGGCAAGGATGGGACCTGCAAACGGTGTTACTAGTTGGGGAGGGGGGTCTCCAGAATGATCAACCAGGTTGAGAGAGGAGATCAGAAAAATCAAACCGTGTGGCCTAAAGATTTACGTGTACGAAGTAGGTCAGTCAAGATGAGAAGGTGCCATACGGTCCGCCCCCCTGGAGTGAAGGATCGCGCGCGTAGTATCGACGAGTCCAGATTTCACTCCATCGCCTGTCGGTCGAGAGCTTACGCATTGGCAAACGACCGATGAGCAAGTTGAAACGCATTCTTTACAGCTGAGTAAGCACAAACATAATACCTTTATTAGGTAGGTTAATTCTTGGTCGTCAGACTCTTGATGCCCCACAGCTGCTACGCCTTAGAGTAATCACCTTCCAGGGTTGAACTGTAAACAAACAGGACGTGATCCAACAAATTGCCGCCGGTACCAAAAATGCCAAATGACGCCCATTAAACACGGAGCCAACACACTATTACACAGTTGTCAAACACAGAAATCGACTAGGTACAAGTCATGACATACCTCGCCAAGATGGTTTTTCCAAGGGGTATCGTCCGTCTAATGCACCTCCGTCCAAACCGCTTTTCCCTTGTTCTTGCTTATGCTGTGTCCTCACCAGACATCAAAGCCAATGACCCGCTCGCCGTTTACGCATTCTCCTGTCTAGGCGGTGGCGAGGCCGATTCAATGATCTCGTCGCCGGTGAGGATTTTGGCGCGCCAGTCCTCTACTATTCCCGAGTTTGAATTGTAGGCAGCCTTGGCGAGTAGCGGCGTCATAGCTGACATAACGTTGTGTCCAAACTGCCGGCGTGTGAGGTGTTTGCCTCCCCAATAATGGCGGACCAGTTGTCCCGTACAACCCTGCTCAAACGCCTCGGGGATGCCATTGGCTTCCATGCAGGGAAGCACGCGAATGTGCTTTGTCGCTGTCTCGTTCTTCTCCACGCTGAGCCCATCGAGGAAGTCGTAGCGCACATGGGAGCTAAATGCCGCTTGTTCGTGGTAGATTTTCGTCTTCCACTTTGCGCAGCCAGGATACCGTGTTTCTGCAGGACACTCAGCCCAGTCTTTGAACAGACGCTGGGCCAGTTCGCCGGCTTGCGCGATGATGAACCCCGTGTTAACGTTTATGCCACCCTTGAGATCTTTATTCCATGCCATGTCAGGGTCCTCAGCCATGGCGACGATAACATCCTTGTCAATCTTCCAGTAATTCATCATCCACTCGAGCGGCAGCTCGGGCGCAGGGAACATGGCATCGTAATCCATCATGACCACCACATCGTAGCGCTTGAGCATCTCTTGTGTAAAGATAACCTTGGACCAGTGTGGTGCGCGGTCCGAGTACTGTGGTGCTCGGATAAACTTGTACGAGTATCCGTGGATTATCGAGTAGAGGTAGTGGCTCAAGAACCCGGCTGACTGCGGCCGGATGAGGTCCCAGGTCGGCAGCTCCGTTGAGAAGACATCGCCTATCTCATCAAGCGGGCGTGTGTCGACATCCAGAATGCAGATGCGCTTTCCAAGTGACTCTTTGAAGATGAGCTGGTCGGGTGGCGGAAGCGTCTTGACCTGGGTATCGAACGTGGTGAAGTTGGGTTCCGTGATGGGAATCACCAGTGGAGCCCAGAGCGCCCGGAGCAGGCTCGGGAGATCGTCGAGGCGGCTTGTCTCATCGCCGGTCTTGCATTCATTGCGGAGAGGGCCGCGAGGGGTTGAATCATCAAAGACAACTTTTGGTCTAGAAAGGGTGGGGATTGTCAGTCAGCGAGTCCTTCTTCGCTTCGTAGCAGTGGCTTTCGGGAGGAGCCATGGCTGCTTATCCAGGACTATCTCGCATATACAGGGAATACACACACTTACAGTCTTGGTCTTGGGAGAGGCCTATTGAGCAGCGCCGCCGTGAAGAGCAGCGAGACGATGACGATGGGGATGAGAATGACCAGTCGCCGCCACGATTGCGGGATGATGGAGAATGAAGACATGCGTGAAACGGAAGGCGCGATTGCGCACTGCGGCGAATTGACCAAAAACTGAACGAAACTGGTGGCGCCAGAATTTGAATCCCGGTGCGGGAGAAGGGAAGCTGCGGGTCCGCAAATCTGAGAGGCGACCGGCTTGAGGAACGGATCAACGAAATGGCGATTCTGGCTAAATGAGGGACATGGTGGCGCACAGGTGAAAAATACTTCTCGGTGCAGTCAAGAAAGAGAGGAGAGGGGAAGGTGCGATCGAGGATTTCCGGCCTCGGTCAGCGACTCACCGGATGGAAATTTGGGACCCGCCACGGCCTTTCCGTCGGGGTTCTCAAGACATAACCAGGGGAGACCGTGTTCAGACGACCTCGAATACAATAGAGATGCGAAACAGCGGCCGAGAGCAAAGCAAGGTATGGCTTGTCTCACATCAGAGCAATTCCGGAGCTTGAGCGGGCTCCCGCTGTCTCTGCTGGAGACAAGTACTTGCCAGAGCTGCCAAGTTAATTACTGGGTACAACTAAATCGCGTACGTAAACGGCTATTTGGGCACTCCGGGTATCGAAAGACGAGCTTGGTGCTGCGGAGCGGGTGTTGCAAAAAATCTCGCGTCCTCCTTGGCGTGTGTATCTGAGACGGGGAAGATGCCGGCTTGGCTCGCGGGCTGGATGCCGGAAGTCGATCTTTACAAACGGGCAATCTAGATTGGTCCCGGCCATGGCATTGATCTCCGAGTAATGGTAAAACCCCGCAAACGCCTGATCAAATTCATCAAACGGAAGACAATCGCTTGTGCGCTTCTTTGGGATTTCCGTTTGCAGTCCCAGCTGAAAAAGTTCGCGTGGTGTCACTTGCGATCTTTGATGTCACACCAATCGGGAAGCGGACCCGCGTGCGACCGGGCCTCATTACATCATCAACTGGCTTGCTTCGATGGTGGCGTTGCAGCACAACAGCAGGGTCCCTTTTAGGCTGGAGCAGTCAGCCTGTCAGGCAGGCGGCATCCGCCTGGCTCAATGCGCGAAATCCAGCGTGGTGGAGACGAAGATGGGTGCGGTAACGGCAGACAAATGCGGAGACGGGAATGACCCTCTCAGTGTCTGGCCACCTGTCAAAAGGCTTGGCGATTGCTTTAGTCGCGCTCTACACCGGATCTTCACCTTGATTGGACGCTTGCTCTTCTACGGCCTGAGACCACGGCGGTCGTTGAAATTCGGTTTGCATGGGCATGGCATTCTTCCTCTGTTTCGTTGGTGGGTTCACTTCACTGGTCCTGACTGATTCGGCAGGGATCACGGTGGCCTCGAAATTGTGGGGGACAGGGGTGGAGCGAGCCTTCTATTTTCGGCATCCAATCTCAACATTTCCCACCCTCTGCCATTTGTATCATGGTATCTCCTGACATTTTTTTGCGTTCGTCTTCCACACTCGCTCTGCTTTACCACACATCGACAGCAGCCTTCTCGGGTCCAGATGGCGCGAAATCGAGGGTCTTGTGGACTGGCAGTCCGAGAACCGAGCGTCGCTTTTTCCTCACTGCTGCATCCTTCCAACCTCTCCCGCCGCTTCGCCCGCTCTCTGCCCGGCAGCCTCGGCAGCCACAAACGACGAACATGACATGGACTTAAAATGTCATGGTTACGCAAAGGCGAAGAAAGCGTGGGGGTTCCCAAGCAAGTGACCGCTTCAACTGACAGATGCAATGGGTTTTTGTCAAGGACACGACGGCGCAGCGTCTCGCATCGTTGCACAACAGCTTCATCCGTTGCCATTTCGGGGCTTCGGGCTGTGGTGTGGTTGGGGGTGGGCGGTCGCGCTATCAGAAGGGCCCTGCGAAGCGCCGCCGGGCCGCACACGCACGTCTCGCCACAGGTCCACTCGCTCATCACGGGGAATTGTCTCCGCCGAGAACCAACCGCGAACGGCCGACAACTGGCCCATGCTCTCCCGCGGTCAGTGAGGCAGCCGACCGGCACTTTTTATCTCCCGTCGTGCCCACACCGGGCGGGCAATTAGGGAATGGAACCACTTTGACACCGGTGGTGGAGTTCCGCTGACCTATCATCCCGCTGGCATACTGAGATTTGGGGACGTGGAAGCAGTCTGGGCGATGAGGGGATGGAATCTTCAATTCGGTACGTCATCTAATCATATCTCAACTGTCCCTCGGTCCCCCACATGACCACCGGGTCGTGCACTTCGGCGAGCCACGTTCCAGGTGAGCATCGAGGGTAGCGAGCCGACACCGTCAGACGGCGTAGAAATGATGCGCGGGTCCCTCCTCTTCCTTTATCTCGCAAAGGGTGGCATGTGTTTGGGACTCGGCGTGGGCTAGGGGCTAGACTACGATGGTGAGCGCCCGCAGCAATGCGGCGCGGTGCGGCGATTTTGGGGGATGAAAGCTCCAGTTCACTCTGGCGTCGCAGCGTCATCAATCCCAAAGAAGAAGCTCGCTCGTTTCGGAAGCAAGGAAGAACTGCCCCGGTCGGCCGTCAGCAAACCGCGTAATGAATGCTTCGTACCGGCAGCGACAACATGCACCAAGCACGCTCAAAACGTTTGATCGGACCAGAGAGCGGCTCAAATTGGGAAACCGGCGCGGCCGCAACGGGAAGTGTTAGTGCACACTAGGTTCTCTCCTTGTGCCGGCGAACCGAAGGATCAACGTCGTATTGCGACCTCTTTCTCCGTCCTGCAGACAGCTACACCATGCAAAGCGTAGTATACAGGGTAATATCGAATCGAAACGCTCTGAAGTCGTCACTGAATGCACCCACCTTGGTGAGAATCTATTCTGTCATGACAACATTTTTTTTTTTGATTGCCTCGAAACTGACTGATCGTGCATGCCTAGCCTTTGTTCAGCGGCTACTCTCCGTGGGGGTTCTTCTCTGCCACGTCGACAGTCACTGTGCTCTTCGGGGCTTGCGGATCTTCGACTGGCCGAGAGACAGTCTTGTGACGAGGACTGTGACCTGACAGCATCTGGTCTTTGATTGGGGCGTGGCAGGCCTCTGGTGACGCTGACGACACGCGCAGCTTCGATCCAGAAATAGGGAGAATCTTCGGCCATCGGAATCATTCACGGTCTCCGATGGGGATACCTCGTGCTCTGTGCGGGAGCTTCATCCGTGTTGAATCATGCTGGAGATGACTATCAACAAGAGTGCCACGGGCATGGTGCATCCTGTTCTCTAACGCTAGGTTTGACTTTGATATTACTACCCACATATCGGCTATCCCTGATGTTACCACCGATCTTGGTCGGTTGATGGAATCATCGGACAATACGACTTGAGTACCAGTGCCGAGGCAAGGGTACGCATGCAGGGTTAGCTTTTCGATCCTGTCACGTCCTGGATGCTTGCACGGCGTTGACTTTGCTCTTCTGGGGTTGTCGGCCGAGATGACTGGGGCAAATTTTCATCACATTCAAAGCCTTGCTGGTCTCGGATACAGCACAAATAACATCACCTGCAGGCTCCCAGACTAGCGGGTAGTGGACAGTACCGCCGTACTTTCTCCCCAGATATTATGGCGTCAAGACCGGGCCTTCCGTCAGCATCGGATGATGTTCACCTGTTGGAATCCATCTGACAACCATTACGTTCAGAACGGAGCACTGTCCCGTGGGGTATACACCACTACAAAGACAGAGCGCATCACGAGTCACGTGAAGGCCCCCAAGACATGTCGATACACACAGACTGGGCGATGCGGATGAAAAGCTCAGGTTGATCGGTGATGTGTGGACACGGCAGTGCCGAAGCACCCCGTTCTGCACATCCGAACTTTTGTGACTTGACTATGCATCAAGCTTGATCGGTGTTAGCGCAATGCCGACCGCCTTTTTGGCTGCCTTCTTTTTTCAGGGAGAAAAGAATGCAGGGCGGATGGCAGTCCCGTTCTGGTTCGTCGTTAGTGGTGTGTGTGGAGAGATCCGACGGGTTCTGGCCGCGGAGATGGCGGTCATTTCATGTTTGCGACACCAGCAAGCCGCGCGAAGCGTGCGGCACTGTGCTTGTTTTCTCTCCCTTGTTACTTCGACGTGTACGCGACGCTATAGTGTTCTACTCCAATCTGGTTTGGTTGTTCATCAACCGGGGTCATTGAGGGCACTTTGAGAGCGGAGACGAGTTCGTGTTTCCCGTTCTGGCAAATCAGGGAGTCTCAGCCGTTCACGTCTGAGACAAGCCGGAGCTCCAGTCTGCTGCGATGGACGCTATTGAACGGCCAGTTGACATCGCAAGCCTGTGAGTGGCGGGTGGTGGACTGCAATGTGAATAATAATGGTGGTGTCGGATCACAGCTGCAACTGCGTGCATGCATAAAGACGCTAAATGTCACAGCAGCACTGCGGCGCCTGCGTTCGCCGGTCGGAGTGTGTGTCCCGGATGTGCCAATACCGCCCGCACGCCACACGCCGCCGCATTGGCAGGCGGTGAAGCGGCGCGGGAAGGGGCATGTTGATCCCGCGCGCCCAGCACATGGAAACAGAAGAAAATGAACATCAACGACAATTGGAGAGTTCATGTTACGACACCAGCAGCGTCGTATATGCAGTTTGCTGGAGGGAAAATCAAGGAACCTTCTGCGCCTAGCGCATACCACTAGCTGTTGTGCCGCCGTAAAAGGTTGTAGCAGCTGTCTCACAGCCAGTTTGGAGAGGGGGAGGGGCTGGCTCGAGGGCCCTGGCTGGCTGAGATGGCGAGGTGCCCGCGTGCCCTGGTCGACCCACCACCTCTGCGACCCGCGTCTTCTGAAACCTCATTTGCCAGTCGTCTTTCTTCTCCCACCGTCCACGTCCCGGGGCTGGAATGCAAGGGAGGGTAATGCATCCGAGCGAAAGGGGAAACACCGTCAGCGAGTCATGACAATCATGAAATCTGAACAAGAGCGAATGGGAAGTGACGAGGGGAAGAGAAAAAAGAATGCAAAAAGACCTGTGCGTGAACGACCAACAGGTGCGCGCGCGGGTGGGCGTCGGGGAGCTCGGTGACCGGTCAGGTTTGGATCAAGCCACAAAATGTCATGAAATCTGATCATTTGCCTGCCCGGCCACGTTTGGCATCCAGAGCCTACCAGGACATTTCTCGGCCGCGGAGAAAGAAGCAGAGACGAGGAAAAAAGAGGTTCAAGAGGGCGGCATTCGCCATCCAAAAGATGATAAAACGTGGAGTGTGGAATTGGTGCCCCCCACATTGCCAGGTTGCGTTGGTCATCGTCGGCGTCTTGCGTTATCAGGATTTTGGTGGATTGGGCGGGTGTGTGCTTTTGCGGGTTTTCCTGGTGCTGCGGCCTGCTTCTGCATCGCTCCAATCAGCAGGCTTGCAGAGTGAGCTGCGTGTGCCGCGCATTGGCAGCTCTCTCGCATTGGGCCTTTGGGGATGCGGTAGCCGCCAGCCAACCTCGATTCGTTGCCCATTTGGATGCAGGGATTGAGATGAGCAGGCGCGCCCACTCACTTCCCACAGTCTCCACACGCCCCCTTGTCGTCCCCGGTCTCCCCTCCAAGTGCACCCCAGCAAGAAACTCAGGACCGGTCCCAAGGTGCCCGCTTTGCCCGCCTGCTCCCTCGCCCCTCGCTCGACCTGTACCCGTCCGGTTCCTCCCAACAGCCAACGGGTACCGACACCGAGCAGTTAATCTACCGATATAGTGGTTTGCTCCCCCCCTTCCTTCCTTCCATCGCTTCTTCTTTCCCAGCGACCTCTCTCGCCTTTGCCTGCACCGCATCGCGCAGCATCGCGTACGGTGTCTTCAAGAGAGTCGCTGTGCCTCTCTTGATCACCTTCTTCTGTTTTGTCGTGCTAGCACCGGCTTTGGCTTTCTGCTGCACGTCGCCAACCACCCGCTGCCAAATGTCCCCGAGCGCGACTGCAGCAGGAAGCCATGCCAAAAGAACCGTCATCTCGGTCGTCGTCGGAACGGAATCAGGAGCATCGCCTTCCCGTCAATCCACGCCGCAAGAAGGTCGCCCCGGATGAAAGGAAGCGCGTTCAAACTGCGTAGGTCTTTTTTTTTTTTTGGTCTTGTGTCGTCTTTTGGGCTTGGTGCTCGGGCTGGGCAACAGTTGCCCAACGGCACGAAGCTACCGCCCGCCTGGTCCCAAAACTTCGCTTCGCTTCGGGCGCTAACGCGCCAAAAATGTAGCTGCAACAGCTGCAATGTGCGTCGCATCAAGTGCACAGGCAACAAGCCGTGTGCACACTGCGTCAACACCAGGCGGGACTGCATCTATCCAACGCCTGTTGTCAAGATCACAGTTTCCAAGTATGAGTACGAGGACCTGAAACGCCAGAATGCCATACTGCGGGAGAAGGCAGAGCGGTCCCATCCTGGAAATGGGGGTGATTCTCCACTCCCGGCACTGATCCGGCTCAACCGGGCCACATCCGTCTTCGGCTATCTCCATGCCGACTCGGACCCTCCCGGCCCCGATCATGACCCCACCTCCATCATCGAGGAGGACCCGCCCGGCAAGTTGCTCAGCGATCCCCTCGGCATGTTCCGCTTCCATGGCGAGACTTCGGGCGCAACCTTCCTCGACAGCCTTAAGGACTTCATGGCCACCAGCACATCCTGCTTGGCCCCGGGGCTCGTCCAGACATTCACGCAGCCCGTCGGCAGCTACCACACCTGCGACTCGCGCCCCATGGTTCTTCCGCCGGATGAGTTTGTTGACAAGTACTGGATCCCGCCCATTCACGAGGTGCGTGCCTTGGTCTCGCTTGTCCGCAACGCTGTCATGGACGGCGACATCACCTACCCCTGCGGCGGAATCCTTTATTGGCCCATCAGCGACTTTGACGTTGTCGCTGCGGCTCCCCGCGATCCTCGCAACCGGAGGCGCCTGGCCTTCTGGAACGGCGTCTTCGCCTTGGGCACCCTGCTGGCTCCCGCTCGGCCCGGCTCACGGCTTGACGGTCGCTTGGGCGAGCACTTTTACGCCCGTGCTCGCCTCTTGTTAGGCAACCCTCTCGACGTCCACCACTGGTCGTTCGATGACGTCCCAACCCTGACCATCCTGGCTCTGTACCACGTCGAGAACAACCGTCGTGACTTTGCCACGTCCTTGATCAGCACTGCCATGAACCTGTGCCGTATCCGTGGTATCGACAGAGGCACCAGTGCCAGCCCGGCCGAGATCCGCATCTTTTGGACCCTGTTCTCCCTCGACAGGTAATCATTTCCACTTGGGATCACCTCAGCGCAGATTGCTAACTGTTTGCAGGTGGCTGAGCTGTATTATGGGACGCCTGCCTTCGTACTCGGCTGACACCATCCGACTGCCGCTTCCTCAGGATAGCGCCGGCATGCCGGCGTCGGCGGGACTGCGGAGCTACGCTGAGCTTGCGTACATCTCCAACTTCCTCGTGCACCACAGTTATCGGAGCCACGAGCCTGAGTACCAGGTTGGTGAGAAGCCGCCGCTCCCCGAGGGCATCCGGGAGGCACAGCGAATGCTTGCCATGTGGTACAGGCAACAGCCACAGGATGTGCTTGCTGGGCTGCGCCTCGATGTCTACACGTTTGCCGATATCGAGCTCCAGGACGTTGACTACGGCACCATGGACCCAGCCTTCATGTCGCTGCAGATGGCGTATCACCAGGTGAGTCAACCTTGATATACTCGGAAACAGTCAAGAGAACTAACACCCAAGCAGCTGGTCATTCTGACTATTCGCCCTGCGCTGCTCTCGGCGGTCCGCAAGGCTGTGGCGGGTGGATTCCTGGGCGAAGAGTGGATCATTGAGAACCACGTCTTCTCGCAGGAGACCATTCACAAGTGCAGCGAGTCGGCGCGGACAAACCTGATGCTGGGACACCGACTCTGGAAGCAGGGACATCGGTTCCTCATGCGTGACCTCCACCACATCTTCAACGCTTGTCTCATCATCATACTCCACCAGATGATCTTCCTCAACGTGCGAACCAACGACTCGGCTGGGGTGAACTTTGCTATTGGCATCTTTGAGACAGAGCAAAGCACGGGTAACGAGTACGCAGCCGACTGCCTGAACGTGCTGGTGGTTCTCCGAAACCTCATGTATGAGCTTCGCAAGACGGTGTTTGGCGATGACCAGCGCGAGAAGGCCGAGAGGCAGCGTGTCATGTGGGAGGCGGCGTCAGTTCCTGGTGCGCTGCAGCCGGTCGAGGGCCTGGCCAACAACTCGGGTTTCGATCCTATGCACGGACAGGAGATTGTGCTGGCTCTCCCCCAGGCGGTCAGACGTCCCAGCCCGCCGCCCGTCACACCGGAGTTGCGTCTGATCCTCGAGGATTGGAAGAGCCGGACCGAGGTGGCGTTGTACAAGGGAGGCAAGTGCATGATGGACTCGATGCCGCCTGAGCATTAAGGGAGGGAAAATTGGCTTTAGCGACCAAGCGGGGCGTTTGGAGGCATTCGTTCTTTTACATCATACCCAATGGCTGCTAAGCCTCGGACAGAGAACATGGGGGCAGATTGTTGTTCATGGGATGGAGTTGGAGGATGAATGATATACACTTATGGGCAAGCTAATAGTTTTACTGTATTTGGTAATGATTGTTTAGATGTTTGATCTGTCAAAGTAACATGTCTGCATGCTGTGCCAGATGTTCCGGTAGTGGTTGTATCACACTGTCTCTGCTATACTGACCCCAGGATGGCGTCGAATTCCTGTCCCAGCTGGCGTGATTTTCGGGATATGTCGTCTCGACTTTGCTCGCCGAACTCGGTGATGTAGGTATCGATCAAGTCGGGGGGAACCCACTCAAAGAAGATGTTGCTCACTTCCACGTGGATTTTCTTTTGGGTCAAGTCCGGGCTCGTCAGCGTCGCCGCACTGGTTTTTACCGCGTCCTTGTTGTCATTGGCCAACCACGTCTTTGTGACCATGGCACTATCGTTCTCTTCAACAACGTGGTCCTCGGCTCGTCCTGGAGGTGCTATCTTTTCCGAGTCGCCCACCACTACCACCTTGATGCTTTTCCCATCCTGCTGGGCAACATGTCGCGCACTCAGCACGGCGGGAAGTGATCCCGTCTTGTTACTCGCCGCACCCGACGACGCAATCCGGTCCGCCCCGAGAAGAACCACGTCGACCCCGGCCGAAGCCACTGCCGCTGCTGCATCCGTGTATAACCGCACTTTTGTTAGAGAGTCTGGCCCCAGTGAATTTATCAGTGATCCGGCCATGGCTACGCCCTCGAATAACGGTCGCGATTCTAAAACCCGCACATCCAACGGTCTTGTCTTTGCCATGTGCGCCAGTCCGGCGGAAATCGTCGACGACTGTGATAGCGTGAGTATTGCTAGCGGGTTTTCGTTTTCAGAGTCAGAATTAGGACTAGAGGGATAGGGAAACTCCCGCGCGAGATAGGCTTGTAACGCCTCGGCGATTTCTCCCGTAGTTTGGCCTCGCGCTTGGATTGCGGCAGTGACAGTCTCGAGCACGACATGCTTGAATTCTTCTCCGTATTTATTTTCGGTCTCGGGTTTTACGAGTTGTTGCTGTCCTTGTAGTTGCTGCTGGATTCTTTTGTCGCCCAAAACTCCAAGTAAAGCGGCGAGAATGGGCGCCGACATGCTTTCTCGTCCGTTTTTCCAGATATGCCAGGCGGCGAGGCGGATCTGCCACCACCATTTTTGTATTCCTCCCTCTTCTCTCTCTCCTTCTCCGGGTGCAGCAGGTTCATGTCCACACGAAGATAGTGACGACGACGACGGCGACGACGGAACATCCAGACTTTGCACCACCCCGCGCAGAATCCCCAGGGCTTTTCCCGCTAAAACCCTCGCGCCACTCTCATAATCGCCACGTAACTCTTCTAGCCCCTCTCTCAGGACCCTGCCAGGGCCGTTCCCAAGCTCCTTCTCAAACCAAACCCTCCGTAAACTATCCGCCAAATGCGGAACTCCTCCAAAAGAAGGAACATCGTGGACGTCGTCAGGAGAGAACCAGTTCCACGAACTATGCTCCCAATCGATTTTTATTTTCGCTTCATTTTCAGAGGCTGGATCCCGTAGCGCAAACGCAAATGGGTAGATTGTCCATTCGCGATTCACGGAACGAGTTCTGTCGGTAAAAGTATACCGTGGACCGTGGCGAAGGAAAGTGAGATTTCGGGGAACAGTGAGCGTGGTTTCTTCGGCTATCTCACGGAGTGCCGCGGCGAGGGGGGTGGGGTCGGATTCCTCAATAGTTCCGGAGATGGGGGCAAGATGGTTTCTAAACACATTAGTCGAGATATTGGGTTTTTTGTGGAGGGGACATGTAATTTAGAGTGGCTTGTTTGTGATGGGATGATAGAGTTGTGATTGCTAGGGCTCAAGCGCAGTATCTCAAGATTGTTCGGTCGGGTCAGGTCGGGTCAAGTAAGGAAGTTGAACAAACACAACCGAGGGAGGTCAAGTAACTAAGAAACGAGAGAGACAAACTTATACGTAGACACGCGGTCGCTGCGGCGAAACAATGCAACCTGAGGCTTCCCCGTAGGTGTGTCGGAAAGCTTAAAAATGAACGACGACACAACAGAACGTTTTTTGAGCGGCGGCTTTTCCTCGGAGGCCGACATGGCGAGTTGTCGTTGTCTTGTTCCGAAAGGCAATCGCGGTAAAGTGCGGGGTAGAAGAAGAACTTGGAGTCGAGGAATTGGCCTTTGCAAGCACGAGATGCGCGAGATAAAACCGTGGTGCATTTGAGGCTGTCTTCTCAGGTCTTCCCAGGTGAGAAATCGCGAGCAATATGGTATATCCACATCACATTCTCAATCAATTTCCAACCGTCCCCTCGAGATGCGATGTGATGTCAAGGTCATGTCATGATGGTGGTGTGACGTGGGTAATTCGCGGTTGATCTTGGCGTGCGGCCCGATGCGTTACCTTGGGTAAACAGCGGGTGCTGTCCGGCTTGGCTTCACTCTTCACTCGTCCGCACAACGTCTCGACTTTACTTTACTAGGTAAACGGAAAACTCCGATAATAGCGACGAAAAGAGAATGGAACCAGGCAGTTATCGTTGCCCGGGTTTGTCCACCACTCACGTTTCAGCTCTGCAAATCTCGGCGGGTTTTTCTTTCACTAGTGGCCCTTGTGGCCCAAATTTCAGCCTGGTCGCCTAGCGAGGCCTGGCATTGGTTCTCTCCCCTTGTATTGGGTGCCCCTAGGCCTTGGGGGCGGTGCCCCGTTTCCCGTATAATGTAACCCCCCCTCCCCCTCATCACTTTGTGGGTGGCTGACTCAGGGTTGTGCTACAGCAGAAATTCATGGTGCTGACGTGAGAACCCCTGGCAGCACAGAGACGCTGCATGAGGTATCCGGCAGAGACGAACACACGAGATGCCGTACTAGGGATGCATTTACCTCGCCGCTAGGGCTGCAGGGCTCACAGGCTGCCGAGTAAAACAGGACAGCTGAAATGCATAAAAGTAAGATTAGAATTTTTTTTCTTTCTCTCTCGTCTGGGGTTCCTGTATAAGTTTTCTCCCCCCCTCTTCCTGTGTATTCTTTTTGTGGTCCTGTTGGATTCCTTGTCTCACCAAAAACTGAGTGGGAAGGATCAATTGACAATCACCAGCATGGCCCCCTCCCAGCCCGCAGCACAGTACCATCCCCTCCCGGAAAAGACCATGCAGCGTTCTCCGTATCAACAACATCACCCGCCGGCATTTTCCCCTGAGCCTCCCGCCGGCTCGTCAGTTTTGCGTGTCAAGCGCATTACGGCGATTGGCGTGCTGGGAGCTCTTGTTGTCTTGTTTCTTCTTGTCATTGGTCTCTCGGCGGGATTGGGTGTTAGCCAGCGAAATCTGGGCCAGACCAAGAGTGATCTCCAGATTGCGCAAGCCGCAATGGCAGCGGCGACGGCAGGGTAAATTTTTTTTTTTTATCTGTCTTTTTCTCTCTTTGTCACCTTTTATCTCATCTTCCATCTCATGCTAACCCCCCCCCTCTCAGTGCCGTAACAACCGTCTACGCCACCCCCACTTCCTCCAGCACACCAAAACCCACTGTAAACTCCGACGTGCAATGTCCCCGTATCAACGGCACGCTCTATATCCCCGGAGGCAACAGCACCACCAATTCTACAACCACCAACTCCACCTCCAATTCAACCACCGGTGGTACCCCAAGAAAACAATTCCGTCTCCTCTGCGGGTTCGATTACGGCCAAGGGGAAGCCAAAGACCTCAAAGGCGTCAAGGTCAAGAACCTTAACGCGTGCGCCGATGCCTGCGCCGCCACGGCAAACTGCACGGGTGCCGGGTGGGGAGTCATTTCCGGAGATGCAGGACCCGAACATACCTGCTGGCTAAAGACAAATTTGACAAAACCCCATGTCGCGACGGGGAGTTGGGGATTTGCAGTGCTTTTGGACGGGAATGGTACGGCCATTACCGTGGGAGGGGGAGGGGATGATGCGGAGTGATGGGCGATGATAATAAAATTGGGTGTAGGTATACGAGTAATGAGTATTCTAATGAAGGTTAGGGTGTTGAGGAGATGTGGTAATGGAAAATGATACATGACACATCAATGGATGAGCGAGCTTTTGAGTTGTCAAAACTGGGTTGAAACATATGAATCCAAGCCTGGCCAGGTCTTGGGAGGCGTGGTTGTTTAAACAGGTTGGTCCCCGCTTCATGGAAGAGATACATGTAGGCGCCGACTCGTCATGAACAAGATGAGAAACCCAAATATTTTTGGTTTTTAATTCCCCAAGGATGTTGAACCGTTTTTTTTTTATGCCTTGATCAACTGTTTATGCGGAATACCTCGACAAGACTTCTGAACCCACCAAAACCTGACTACACTTGACTTGACCAAAACCTGGGTACTAAACAACATCCTCCAGACTGAGCTTTTTCAAGATTCAAAATTCAACAATAAAATAGACGTGAATTACTCGATCTCGCAATGGTGGGTTGCTAACCCCACAGGAAAAAAAAAAATAAAAAAAAACATCTGTATACAAACAAACATCCACCACTAACAACGACACCAACAGAAACACTTCCCAATAACTGGTACCTAGGAGACAAAAGAGATAGAAATCAAGATAGTGAACTAACACACACATCACTTGCAATAATCCCCCCCCCACAAGGCTTCAGAGTAACAGCCGTCGTTGAGGCAGGTTTTGACCTCTTTGGATTTTTTTTTCTTCGTCTAGGGATTTTTCGGACGAGGGGCCGCTGGGTGCTGTGTTAGAACTGGAAATAGTACCAGTACTAGTACTAGGACTAGGACTAGAACTCGTGCTTGTGCTAGTGCCAGCGCCAGTGGTAGTGCCAGTGCCAGTGCTGGTGCCAATGCTAGAACTAGTGTAAGGATGGGCGCTGGTCGTAGTAGGGTAGGCACTGGTCGTGGTCGTGGCTGGGAATCTGACAGTGGTCGTAGTAGGAGTAGTGGCAGAGGTTGTGGTTGGGAATCTGACAGTGGTCGTGGTAGGGGCAGTGCCAGTGGTTTGGATTGGGAATTTAGTAGCGATCTTGATCATGGTTGGAAGTCCGGGGGCGGTAGTGGCTGTGACAGTGCCAGCGACAGTGCCAGTGATGTCCACGGTCTCTGAGCCAAACTCGACGGTTAAAGGTGCATCGGTTGCCGCCGCAGCTGGGGTCGCTGTTGTGACTGCAGTTGCAGTTGCGGTTGGGGTTGTAGTTTCAGTTGCAGTTGCAGTTCCCGCTGTAGCTGAGGTCGACGTAAAGGCGGAAGAACCGCCAGACCCGCTGCCTCTAGAAAAAGCCCCAGAAGGACGAGAGGCAGAAGCACCCCTACCCCTACCACGGAGAGATGTGTGGTACGAAAAAGGAACAATGGGGGGAACCCTACTGCTACTGCTAGAAACGAGGGTTGTATAGTGTGGAGCATAAAACCTGGGACCGCTGTCACTACCACTAGAAGAAGTGTTGTTGCTAGCGTAGGGGTTACGGGAATTAGAGAAGTGGGAATTGTCAATGCTCGAGAAATTAGACGGCGGCGCGGGTGTGAAGGGGTTTGCGTTGGGGGTACGCATACGGGGTTCCTTGGAAATTATTAACTAACTGTCGGGTGTTAGTTATTGGGAAGGAATACATACGTGAGCATCGCACCAGGCTTTGGAACTGGCATTGACAGGGTCGATACAACCGGGTGATGCACAGAGTGTCTGGGGAAAAGGTCAGTTTGGCATGGCATGTCAACTTAACAGGGAGCGGAAAAGAGGAAATAGGGTAGGAGTGAAAAAGAGGTAAGGATATTAGGGAACGGACATGCTCGCTGCAGTACGCATTCCCACCGAACCTAGCCATGGGAATCTTTTTCAAACATCCAGTCTCTCGACAATACACCATGATCGGACCTGAGGTTGTCCAGGCCGAGGCTGTCGAAGCCGTCAAGGTCGTTAGGGCCGTCAGGGCCGTCGAAGTCGTGGGGGTTGCCGCCCAGGTTTGTCCTGGGTTAGGATCCTGTGCAGTAATCAAGCACGTCATGTCAGCGAGTGTTCTTGTAATTTATGACATAATTTCAGAAAGGAGTAATCCCCGCTGGTCCTTACATGCTCGGCACAGTATTTATTCTCGGGCGTGCCCGGCACTGGCCGTTTCATGCACCACGGAATGACACACCACGACCTCATGTAGAAAACTGCTTCAGCGTCGATGCAGGGTTCCGGTCTTGGTCTGTACGTTGGTACGCCGAGTGATAATGCCTATATTAAGTAGGGGTCAGACTATTTGGAGTGAGTAGCAACGCTGGGGGAGAAAGGAATGCTTACCTTTCTGCACTCGTCGCAACGCGTTTCGGGCGCGAGGAGATAGTGGTTTGAGGCTTTAGGTTGGAGATTGACTATACGTGGGCATCCGTGTTCTATACACTTTACCCAGTTGCAAGTCATGCTTGGTAAAAGAAGAAAGAAACTGCGCCCGAATGTGGACTGGTTTCTCGTATCACAAACGCTCGGCCGTGATGTTTTAACAAGAACTGAAACTTATTTCAGCCTTGTCTGCGACTTCCGGGGGAAACCCGTCTGTTGCTGTTGCTGTTCCTGCTGGTGCGGGATGAACACGTTTTCTTATCTTTTTGGTGATGTGACGTTGTTCAACTCAGTTTGGCAAGTCTGTTACAGACACGGGGTTGTCACAGGCAACGAACGCTGTTCCCACAAGTCTGTACGACGCAACTTTGTTTGATGTAGGTACTCAGTTGAACGACCAAGATGATAGTTTGCGCGCTATCCAAAAAGGAAGAGAGAGAGAGAGAGAGAAAAGGGGACGCTATGCCTAGCGTTAAATGGTAATTAAGCTGGGAGAATCGGCACCAAGCCCCGCCTACTCTCTTAGTCACTCTACGCCCCTCGGTCAAATTGGCAATACACAGCGCCACCTAGGGCTTTGGAAACCCTAAATCTAAATCTTAACTATATACGCCGCCGACTACCTGCCTCCCAACCTCCCTGGTTTTGCAGCGTTGATTCGTGTTTTTCCGGGATCAAAATACGACCAGTACTTGATAGATGTATGGCGGGAGTCTGGCGTTGGCCAAGTTTTGTTCTGCTAAGGGGGTTTCTCTGGGGAATTGAGCTGCAGCGTTGTTGCGTTCATCGGAGGCTCTTATCGAGGAGAAGGGTGGGACGCAGAGACGAAGATTGCCATCAAAGTGGCAGCGCGAGCGCCTCTTGCCCACGTTGTTTTCTTCTTCTTTTTGACTTTTGACTCCGGAGTTTGCGTTTCATTGTAGACACTTGGCTGTTGCATATCTATAGCTTGCCGTAAAACAACATACTATGTGCACGTTCATGATGGAAAATTTGTCGGGAAAAGGATTAGAAGCGAGGAGTTAGCTGGTGACGGGCTTTTCACCTGGTTTCGCCCGTATTACAGGCGAGGGGGGCAAATTGACGAAGAGGGCAGTGATGGGAGAGGGTTGAATACGATGAACACGTCGTGTGGTACGCGAGAGCAACTGTCATGTGGGACGACAGGTGTCAATGATTGAGAGACGAGGATGGATGGACTGTAACAAATAGAAGAGACAGGTGCCACACGCAGCTGACGCCAGAGATGCCAGGAACGTTAAGGCGAGAAAACTGAACAATATATTCTATTGCAAATAACTCGCCGAAGCCACCATGCTATCCGCAGGGCACTGCGTTCTAGATGATTATTATCCCGCATGGACGTAAATTTGTTTCGGATGGCCCTAACTGTGGCACCTTCTACCGACAACAACCGCCAAAAAACAAAATCCATGATTCGAAAAGTGCATCATATCCTTCCCACCCCACAGCAAATTTGATTAACCGCTCGTGCCATCAGCCAACTTATCCCCCACTGGATGCTTACTGCTAGGCCATGCCCAATGCTGCTTATCCATCCAGCCACGGCCAAACACACCGAACTAAACAGGCCAACACAGTAACTCCATCGCCTGTGTCTGGTCGTTATGGAATCGGCCCGTACATTCTCGCCATCATATCGGCAACATCCTATCCCAACCAAAAATGTCAGCCACAAAATGTCAGCCACAGAACCCAACTCGCACAACTCGCGTCGAATCTCTTCCTCGAATGGTAAAAGCGCTTAGAGAAAAGAAAACTCACACAAGAAATGCATAATCCCCCTCTAGTTTGCGCAACTTTCCGACAAGTCTCGAAATTCCGACACGGATTCGGTGGGGCCATGCAGGTTATTATTGCTGATAAAACAGGCGGAGGCGGAAGAGAAGGGGGAGTAGGGCTGGCTTCTTTTTTTTTTCTGTCCCTGCTGTCGTTTCTGTCTTGGCAGTCCATCTGTGTGCAGTCCATGTGTGTGTCGTCGGGGGATGGTTCATTCGGATCTGGACTTGGAGCTAGTTGTGGATGTGGTGAATTTGGATTTGGGAGTGCCAACTGAGGCGGAGCTGGGGGAGGAGCTAGAGGAGAAGGAGAAGGGGAAGGACACGGTGGAGGAGGAGATAGAATAAAAGAAGGAGGAACAGGTACGGGGAGACTTGTCGAAGACGATGCCAAATAACTAGGGACCACAGAAGGGGGAAGCTGAGGGAGAGCCGCGGGAGGCGAGGCCACAACCGCAGTCGAAGAAGCAAGTGATGAACGGATCGTGTTGAGAAGCGTCGCCACCGCTTCCTCCACTGACGTGACTGGGCTGTCACGGCCAGTTCCGGGAAAGGGCCGGTCCGGGTTGGCGTTGGAGACGGGAATAGAGTCGGGACGGTCAGCCGAGGATCCCAGGAGCGCTGTGCTGGAAAGCTGAAAGGCCAGCGGCTTGGGTGGTCTCTGGCGTTTTAAAAAGTCAGTTTTGCGTGGGGTATCGAGCTTGAAATGAAGGAGACAAAAACAAAAACATACATGCAAGTTGCATCGGCCAAAATATTCTGACTTGCCAATCTCCTGGCAGTCTTCAATCTCGCACCGTTTCTTGACTCAAAATCAGCACCAGTCTTTGCCACTTCCAGCCCAGTCCCCCCTATCTCGGAAAGGAATGGTCCCCCCCTTGCCGTGAAAAGAATAGACCCTAACTCACGTGTTCATCACAGTACTTCTCCTTGACATTGCAAAAGTCAATGCTAGCCCAACATGCATGCTCCCTGCAGATTGAAGTCAAGGCTGTAGATGACGCCGACGGGCCGCGATTTGGGTCCTACACCCATTTACCAGATTAACTGAGATTAAACAAGCAATTCTCCTCCGAGACATGATGGATGATGACTCCTTACATGGGCATAACAGTAACCATGGTCCCTCGTCCCCTTCACTGCGTAATCGCCACAAACCCTACAATGGCGAGGAAACCCGCCCGTGAGAAATTTGAGAATATCCGTGTTGGAGTCATCGTGAGGCTGAACGAGGAACCTAGACACAGACATGCCATGCTTGAGCTATTTTATTTAATATTGTCGAATATTAACCTAAACTTGTACACACCGGTGACTTTTTTGATGTGGAGGGGGAGGGACTTACATCCCGACAATCTTCACAGCGCGTCTCTTTTGACGTCAGAGGGTAGATGTCGACTTGCCTCTCACAGTCTATGCACTTGGCCAGGTTTTCTCTAGCCATGTCGTCGTCGGTGAGATATGGTTTGCTGGTAGGAGGGCGATATGAAAAATGATAGAAAAGAGCCGGGTTGAAGAAGTATACGCAATAACAACAAAAGGGTGACTCGACCAACAAACTGCCCCGATGTTGAACCCGGAGAAGCTCGCCATCGGGAGCGGGATCAACTCAACTCGGCTCAGCTTTGGAAAGAGAGAGCTTGAGGTCGTTTCTGTTTCTGTTTCTGTTCTCAGCCTTGTTCTAAGCTGATGACAATTTGATGTCTTCAACCAAAACACCTCCCCGGGAGTAACTGCGGCCAAGTTGATTGAGATGGAATCTGTTGCTCTTTGCATGACCCCAAAGAGGGGCTTGGTGACACGGTGTGTGTGGGATGTGGGATGTGGGATGTGGATGTGGGACCCGTGTGACTGGAGTTGCAGAGTCCCAGTCCTCCCCGGAGACTCCCGTAACTTGTACTCCTGCAATCGGGTACAAAGTACGGTTTTTTTTTGTCGCAGGCCGTATTCAAGAGAAGAAAAAAATAAGAGAGGAATGCGCCGTCGCGACTAAGCTAGAGCGTCGTGATTAAGCTAGGAAACTAGGAAACACGCCCCCTTGGTCAAATCGACAATAGCCAAAACCTTGCTACGATGCAGATGCATGTGCCAACGCTACTTATCTAGGGCTTTTTGGAAAAACCCTAAATCCAATCTGAACCATATAAAAAAAAAAAAAGCTGATACCCACCTACCAGCCTCTCCCCGCCCCCCAAAGCTACCTAAGCTACCACCTACCTGGGGACTGTGACGGCTATGGCCTCAAACCAGGTAAGCAACGTTTGCACCCCTTGAAAATGTAACGGTAGAAAGAGCCACAAGAAAATGAGTACATCATACCATGCTGGAAACTCCAAGGGGAAGGGTGTTAGACAATAGACGGCAAAAAAAAAAAAAAAGTTCGTGGTTGGGTAAAAAGAAACCTTGTCAGTATTGCTCGCTACCAATGCTGTTTAACATACAAAAAAAAAAACCATATGACAAACTCGCTGACCCCGGCCGCCTACTGCTTATCAATCATCCTCTTTTTTTCTTTTAGCCTCTTCTACCATTCCACGTACAAAAATCTCTATGTCGCTGTCGCACTCCGGCTCGATCTCTGGTGCGCTTGAATCGCGCTCCTCGACGGCGGCAGGTGCGCTTGATTGTCCTTGTAACCCTCCCGACCCGAGTGGTGTGTAGTCGGCCGTTGCTGCGGTATTCGGATTGTTTTTCGCTGGAGTATTACTGGCTTCTCCCGAGGTAGCTTGGTTGCTTAACTCCCTGCTTGTAGGTGCGGATACTCTTTTATGCGGTGCGGGTTGCCTACGTGATGCGGGTTGCCGACGTGGTGCGGATACTTGTTGAGACGGCGCGGGTACTTCTGGCTCGGCGATGCGTTTGGGTGCAAGTCGTTGGAGATTCTGGGCGCAAGTCTCGCAAAGAGTATATACCACGGTATTTTGCGGAGATGTTATCGGGAACGCGAGAAAGTTGAGACAGTTGAAGCAACTGATGTTTGCCGTGTGCTTGCCGCAGCAAGTGAAGGCGTGTAGGGAAACCCACTCCCTTTTCCACACAGCAGGGCCAGATCCGGCATCTTTGTAGGGACACCGAAAGCCGGTAAGTCCGTTGCAGATGTGATATATTCTTGGTACGATGCACATGTTGGAGCGTGTGTGGTGGGTGAATACTTGATGTGAAAAAATTGAGAGCGATGCCTGGTGGATGAGGTTGGCTGGTTGCAAGAATTTACGCCGAGAGTTTTGGGGCGAGAGTTTGCTGCTGTCTCTGTCGTACCTTCCTCGTCTCTCACATCCGCCTGCCAAAATCCAAGATATGAGCAAGGACCCGACTCCCCTCGCTTCATGGCAGACGGCAGCAGCCACGTCTCCATCTTATGGGCGACACCTTCTGTCTAACATTTTACTGATTGCGCACACGCGGGCCCCCTCAAGTAATTACCTGGAAAATAAGTCTTGCCGTGCTCCCAGCTGTTCATGTGGTAGCATGGGATACATCAGGCGCAGCAATAACTCTGGCGGCATAGAATACTAGACAGAGCAACTTGCACAGATAACTTGCACAGACATGAATACCTAATGTGGAAAGCAAAGTCATGACTGTACTGTACAAACCCGCTCGCCTCAAAGTCTCGAAGAGAAGTGGCAAAGAAAAGATCCATGTTCTGTCTTTTACATCCATCTCATGACCTTAACTCCAGAATTTGTCCGAATTTGGTTGATACTGTATTGTACACTTGTTTCTTGAAATCAAAATCTCAATGCCTCAGTGCTTCCCGCGGAACTTCCGCCATACTGGTGCCCAACCAGTTTTTCTTTTCCATGCGAAGACTTCGTCGTACCCAGACAATGGTTGTCCATGTCCAGATTATGACAAACACCAAGGGGCTTCCCCAGCCTGTGACTTGAAGTTAGCCATCTTCTCTTTCCTCTCGCTCAAGGATGGAAAAGGGGGACAGAAAAAAAAAACTAAAAAAAACTCACCGACGCCATAGGCAACCGGTTCGGAAACCGTCCAGATAACCACCATAGTCCCCACCCCGTCCACCAGCGCGCCTACTGCCCAGAACCAATTCTGCTGGGCAATCATCTTCCGAAACCGCGGGCTCGCACGATATCGCGCAAGTAAGTTTCTTCGATAATCTTTTCCGGCGCCGCCATCGACGGCGACAATATCCTCCACTATTGTAAACACCAGCGGCGGGGTGGTTTCTCCCTTCTCAACTGAGGAAATCTTGAATGGCGCGGGTCGCTTTGTTGCACTCATCCACCCTGACCATAACAGTTGAATACCCATCTGGATGAAGAATAATGATACGGGAATCGCCAGCGGTCGAACAAGTGGCGGATGCGGAATCGACGCGCCGACTAGAATGGCCGTCATGACCGTATAGCCAAACGACAGCGTCATGTGGGTGAAATCAAACTTCCACCTGCGCGATTCACTTCCTTTCTGCAAGGGACGGTAAGTATCGGCGACCTTAATAAGTTTCAGACTCCGCAATCCAAACTCAATGCCCGTGACGATTCCGAAAAATGAAGTTATTATCGCGAAAATTATCCCGCTACGTAGAGACGTTTGGGATAGTCCATAGTATAGTGCGATTGGTAGGAGGGAAGACTCGATCACGAGGAGAGACGTGATGATCAGGAGTTTGGTCTTGTAGTGCCAGAGGTTGTAATTCAATCGCGGGAGACCGGGGAGGACTTCGTCGGTCCCCGGTGTCGCGGCATTTGCTGAGCCGTTTGTTGCGTGTGCCGTGCTTGTTGTGGGAGGATCAGGATCCATCGTGGAGTTGGCGTCGGTTCCGGTTTCTGTGGTGGTGCCTGTGTGGATGGTGTCTCCGTCCTTGTCCCCGCTCCGGTCCCCGCGAGGAACGTGGAGATAGGGTTCATCATCTTGAGATGTCTCGGTTCGCATTTTGCAGGTTTAATCTCAATCGGAGAGAAAAAAAAAAAGACGCGAGGAAAATTGGGGTGGTGGTGAAAAAAGGAACAAAATAAAGGCCATGATCGGCAGAACAAAGTTTGGCATAACAAAGCTGATTGCCTTCCTGCCAGTCTTGGATGACGTTTATGAGCTCCTCCTGCAGTTTTGCATTGGAGGCCGGAAGCTGTTGAGTTCTGGGCCAATCTGGGCTTGCGTCAGGCTATGATGTCATTGTTGCTTTGCCTTGTGGGGCTTATCGATAAGCTTCTTCCCGCAAGATCCCTAGCACGTGACAGCCGCCGCAGCGAACATGAACAACACGGGAATTTCGGTGCAATGCCATTATAATAAAAGAAGGAAACGAAAGAAAAGCCGTCGTCTTGGACAGAAACGATCTATCTAGGAGGTAATCTCTTCCACAATACTTGCCTCTGAGTTTCCGGCCATCGCAACAACATTACGCCCTTCCAATTCGCAAAAATAACCGCAGCAGTAAACAACAGTTGAAACCCGACAATTCCGCTGACGATCCCCGGAAACACATTGGTGTTGTACCGCAGATAGCGCTCATTGACGTCCAGAGGCACGCCGGCACTGCTGCCCAGGAACAGTTCCCTGCCCCAGCAGCTGCAACTGTTAAAATAGCCTTTTCTGTGTCAGCTTTCGACTCAGGACTGGGCCCATGCGCAGGGAAAAGGGGAGCAATGTGCTTGCTGAAGACCCCGAGGCTTGGTGCGCGGCGGATGGACACTGAAATGACGAGACAAAACATACCTGCTGCAGAAATCGACACCCACCCGAGAATCGCCCCGCCAATTAACATATCCTTAAACAGACAAGCATACCAATGATACTTTATCCATTTGGCTTTGCCATCCTTCGGATTGATCAGGTTATAAACACCAGACGAAAACGCCGAACTTAAAAGCCAGATCCCTAACATGGAAAATAATAAAAGATGGCGGCAGCTCCAACCCCCTTCCCCAGCTAGATGTAGAATACCTACCCCCCCACCGAGACCTGCCAGGATGGGGCAGATCGAAATGAGGAATTGGGATATGGCCATGCGTCGTCGCCACCACCAGATCTGAAGTTTGTTTCGTTGATTTCGGTACCATATCTGCATGCGAGCAGAGAGGCGGCGTCTTGTTGAAGCAGCGGAGATTTTCGAGTCATATGACGGTAGAGAAACCGTGGCATCAATATCGTGGTCCCTATCATTCAGGCTGCGGTTGTCACCGAGTCCATGTGAGTCTGAATGTGAGTATTCACGCAGAATGTGCCGGACTTTCCAAGGACGATACGTCTCCTTCCCCCCATCCCAATGCAAGGAATGGAAATATTCATCCCAGTTCGGCTGATGTGAAGACGGACCGAGACCTCGTCTGTTGAGGATCGCTCGAAGCTCCACGGGGAGTCTGGCATCCTGGGCTGGTGTGCCGACAGCAGCAGAACGGGCGTCGCGGAAAAACTGACGAAGGATTCGTAATGAGCTCCGTCGTGAGGTGTATGCACCGGTCGTCGCTGAGAAAAGAACCATGGGAATTAAAAATGTGAGGGTCAGCGCGATAGCAATCACGCCCCTTTCGTCGCTGTTAGCAAATCGGCCCCGAAAAGTGGATGTTGACGACTTACCCCGGCGGATTAGCACTCCCACCACCAATATCAAAGACAAACGCCGACAGAAGTTGTACCACATATAACAGAATCGCAAACATGGACCTCAACCTCTCATCCGTACGTCCATCACTCAACTGCAATGCCGCATCACACCAATGCGCGAATATCTCTTCGATGCCAGGGTCAAGATAATGAAAAATCTCCTCGAGCTGGTGAAACCCCGTAAAATCCGGACCCAACAGATCATGCAATGCAAACAACACTGTGCCTACCACTCTAACATGCAGCGGATCTGCCAAGTCCACTTCTACCGCCCGGTGGTGACGAGATAACAAACTCCAAGAAAAATCATACAACTCCGTCCCCACCATCAGATGCTGAACAAAACTCCAAAGCACATCTGCCGGATCACCGAGCGCTTGAATCAAGGTATAGAACCTTCGCTTATCAAGCGGACTCAACTCGATGTTGGAAAGCATTAACGTTATGGGAATTATCCACGTCATAATACGTGGTCCGCGGTCTTCATACCAGTTTATACGGGCGTTGCCGCAGAGGATATTGCAGGCGGGGACTTTGAGAACGAAATTCCCCTTTTGGGTTTGGAGGACGCCATTGTGGTCGCGGACAAAGATGTCTTCGAGGGGAGGTTTGGGAGAAGAGGTAGAGTTGGCGTTCCAGTCCAGATAGCGCTGGACGGTGTCGATACAGACTTGGTGGTCGAAATAGGTTTTTGAAACAAACTCGGAGGGAATTAGGTCGAGGAGGGTGCTGGTGGTTGCGGCGACAAATAACAAATAGGGGGTTCGGTATCTCATGGTGGATTTAGTCTCTGTCTGTCAGCAGACTTGAACGAATATGTCCATGATCGACATGTTGTCCAAGACATGTCGGAAAAAGAGGCATTTAAGTGGTCTGGTATGCTTGGCAGCCTTGTTGCGTTTTACAACGCACCATACCACACCACCACTGCAGGTGTCAACGGGCATGAAACAAATGCAAGCCACTGCGGGGTCGGGCGGGGAGAGTTCAGCAGTCCCGGGTACGGGTACGGCTGAGAACGGTAATGGATGGTCGGGCCAGAACACCACTGGACGCCACCTGCCAGCCGAGCTGCAATGGACAGCAAAAAAACGCCTGAGGAGAGCCTTGCCGTTCACTAGCGTCCTGTTTTGCCTGCATGATTTCTCTCAGCTCCAGCCAGTCGTATGAATGCTTTGGGAAACGTGCTCAATGCACAACCGATGATTGGACAATGTGGTTGCAAAGATGCCAAGTCTGCCCAGAGCCAAATGCCGGGCGGTCCTCGCCCGGATTCATAATGTCAGTCTGCCTTTGGCGTTAAGAATTGGAGATTCTGTTTGTCACACCGGGTGAGAAACTGGATTTTTGCCATGTGATTCAGATGGTTCCGATGCACACCCATGGTCGGTATCGACAGAAAGATGCCCTGGCTCTGTGAACTTCACTTAGGTTGGAACCTTGCATCCAAGGATTGTGTCTTGACTCTGGCATTGCGCTGGTGTGGGACGGGGTTGCCTTGAACCTCAAGCTGAGAACGTGAGTGCAAGGCTGGGTATCGACGCAGGCTGAGAAAGAGCCAATCTGGCAACTTGTCTAGGTGAGGTACAGATGATCTGATTGAGGCCTTGCCATGTTTTGCAATATTGGTTGCAGAGTTGGTGACTGAGATGACTCACTAAACCTCTGGTCTCCCCTTTGTTCATTGGGCTGTCATGTTACGGACTAGCCGTCAAATTCGACAAACTTCACCGTATCGCCCACACCAAGGACAATCACTCTGTCACGTATGACAGAGTGACCCGTCCCAGTTCGACATGATGGTGAGGCAGCCACCGAAGATCCAAAACTTTGGTTCCTTCTCATCGATTCGGATTGGTCAATCTCCCGATCGTTCCGCTGAGAAGGAAGTCGCGGAACATGAACGACAGGTGGACAGGATTGATAGACTTGTTCTCTTCTCGCGGAACGTTGACGACGTCAGCAAGTCTCCTTAACCTGGATTCGAGATCCTGCCGCTGCATCATGTCAAAAATCGGGACAACACTGAAGTAGAGACCGGCGTGAGAACGATGGCGCGTGCGGCTAGGCTCAGCCGAGATGGCGGCGCTGACAACATGTTGGCAAGCAGTGACGACTTTCGGGCAGACTCCCCCGGGCGTGGGCCTTGAGCCGAGCCTTGAAGTGTTTGCAGATATGCATGTTGCAATCAATTTCGAGATATGGTCGACGGGGGTTGGGGATCTTCTCCTGAGTTCAGCTAGGGATGTCGGCCAGCGCGCTTTTCCATGCTGGACAGAAAACAGCTAGAGGTGCATTCTGGGGTTTCATGCTGGAATAACAGGGCGGGCTGGCACGATGAACTGCCCATCACGTCAGTGCTTGCCAAAAAGGGCTGTAGCCGCAGAGACTGATCAAGCCAGTCCACCCAAGCCCAACTAACTCAAGCAAGCCAACTAAGCTGCCAAGAAACAAGCCCACTCTCCCTATAAGGCAAGCAATTTTGAAGCCAGAGTCGGCTTGGGTATTGGATAGTATTGGCCCACTTTTTGGGGCCAGGAAGGCTTCTCATTGGCCACTGTTAGGCCAGATCAGCCAAGATTTTCCTAAATCCACAGCACTGTTTCCATTCGCTGTCAAGAAAAGTTGCTCCTGCCCTGTTAACTTTTTTTTTTTTTTTTTAACAGTATTCG